>Ga0326728_10000855_pt1 | contig 114506 bp, 96 predicted proteins | sample MB3enrmetagenome_FD_207602 | JGI IMG/M metagenome (GOLD analysis project Ga0326728, IMG submission 207602) | Lab enriched peat soil microbial communities from McLean, Ithaca, NY, United States - MB31MN | ecosystem: Environmental > Terrestrial > Soil > Wetlands > Peat | place: USA: New York... | reverse complement strand
CAACTGCCGCCAGCTCCCGAAGCTTGGATTTTAGAACCCAAGACGAGGCCTATGCCGCTAATGGGTTCAACAAATTGGGCTTATGGTGTGAGATAGGAAGTGGTACAAAGAACGGGGGCAGGTCAGTGTTGGCGAGCAAAAATCTGGGCCAGAACACGGAAAATCGCAACCGCAAGGAAAAGGGCAAACATATTCTTGGTCTGCGCGCACTTTGTTGGCGTCCAGATTGGCTGGCGGGCTAATTGGTGTGGCTTTTTGACTACATCCAATAATTCCAGTTATTCCGCCAAAAAAAGACATGCCTAATATCAGTAAACAGAACGCCTGCCATTTCTTAAGTTTCATAACTCCACCTCAATAAAATGTATCGAAAGATGATTTCTTGAGAAAACCTAGTATTTATCCAACTGAACTAACAACGCTTTAGCATCTTCGATTAGAGCTTTTAAGGCGTTTTTTTGGATCGGTTCCCTGTCATCTTCATCGTTACATCCATCCCCACGCAATTCACCTAGATTATGAAGAAAACTAACTATTAAAGCTTTGGCCTCGTGGTTATGTTTTTCATCCAAAGCGCTTTGGATCGCATCAGCTTTTTTCTCGAGATATTTGCAAATCCGTTTAGAAGTTATCAAATTTAGCTGACAGGCCGCTTTAACATCATTTAACAAATCACCATTCGCAACAACTGGTTGTAAATTTGTCTTCCCTTGTACGGGATCAAAAGCCAAAATCACTTTACGCAATTGTCCCGGGTTAATTAAAACATGAATATTTTTGAACGTATTTTTTGACTGGGCGGGATTGTTTAGTAAAGTTGCCCCAACATCAATTTGAGCATTCCCCGTTATAATACCTAGAATATTTATGGTGTAAGTTTGCGCGCCACCATCTGCAATATCAATATTCCAACCATTAGCGGAATTATTTTCAATCCTATCTTGCAACACTAATGAAGATGGTATTTCTCTTAAACCACTTGATGGTATATCGCCTTGATATCCGTTGCTATCCACAGGTTGGTTGGGATTTGCACCTGTTATACGTCCCTGGTTGTCGGAGACATAAACCAAAGCAGGTGGTGCTTCGGATGTAATAAAGAGATCTGATTGTTTAAATTGAAATAATATTTTCCCTTCCATTTGAATTGGAAAAAAACAACACAAAAGTAGTGAAACAACCCATATTTTTTTCATGACTTCACCTCATTTCATAAATTGTTAAAACCCAGTGATCCCAATAAGAGCAAATAATGTGTACGGAAGTGTGTTGTATTGGCTTAAATACTGGTAATTGCGTGCTGCGGGATCAAAAATCGTATAGTCACATTTTTTAATACCAGGATTAAATGTTTTACCTGTGATTTGAATATAATGCGTCACTCCGGTATTCATATTTAATATTTCAGCAATAACATACTGATTATTTGGTGATGCCACAAAAACATCAATGTCTGAAGAAATATCAAATGTAAATGTTTCATCGACCTCAATTTGGGTTACAGCCAAGTATTGAAATAAAACATTATGAAGAAAATAAATAGCTTTTCTAAAATTTAAATTCCCATTTTGTTCAATAAGGCCTAAGCCAGTGAACAAGTCATCTAATTGGTGTGGATCTCTACCATCCATCATAGAATAACAAGTCAATAAACAACCGATAGACCCGATGGTATGTGCCGGAGATGCTGTTTTGTCATCTGGCATAAGAACGTATTTCCATCTTGAATCACTTTGTTTAAAGGCCTCTAATAATATTTGATGGGCTAGTGGGGAACATTGTGTTGGCGTGGGACTAGGTGATGGGCTCACAGTCGCAGTAAAAGTTTCTGTCGGAACCGGAGTCGGAGGCGTAGTCACGGGCGTACAGATATAAGGTGTTGGCGAGCAAAAATCTGGGCCAGAACACGGAAAATCGCAACCGCAAGGAAAAGGGCAAACATATTCTTGGTCTGCGCGCACTTTGTTGGCGTCCAGATTGGCTGGCGGGCTAATTGGTGTGGCTTTTTGACTACATCCAATAATTCCAGTTATTCCGCCAAAAAAAGACATGCCTAATATCAGTAAACAGAACGCCTGCCATTTCTTAAGTTTCATAACTCCACCTCAATAAATTGTGCCGATAGGTGCTTTCTTAGTGAGATATCTTACTTCTGTAAAATAAAAAGTAACCAAAAAATGGCTGTTAAATCATTGTATGAAGTTACAAAAAATATTTAAGATGTTTTATTGTCCGGTTTTACGAGAAAACAAATCGTAATGCCCCAATGAATTTTTCTTCAGGTAATCCCTTTTGAGAACATCGGGAAACCATGGGGGAGTTGGGATGAGCTGATCAAAATTGGAGATCACGACATAATCTGGAAGCCTGGCCTCAAACAATCCTTCCAGCCCAGACCACTCTTGAGGCATTTTTACGAGATGATTCACCAAAGGTGTTCGCAGACCGGTCATTTTCAAACCGGAGTAGACATAGATTTGCGGCTCGATCGACCACACAAAAAGCCTATCATCGGGTTTGGAAATACTTTTCAGATATAAACCCATATCTTTAGCTTCTTGTGACCTTTTCACCGAATATTCTGAATTCTCGATCCCATCGGCCCCCTTTAACCATACCCGCTCCCATGGAATCATAAGACAAAGAAACATCAGTCCAGCCAAGCCTCCAAACAAATATTTCCTTCCCCAAATCCTGTTAAAAAACATCCCTAATCCCAAAGCCAAAGGTGGAACCAGCATGAAATAGTAATAAGTAAGGAAAAAACCGCTAATAAGGCAAGTTATTACCGCGATGAGAAACCAACCCAATATGAATAAGGCAGTGTTTAAAACCTTCTTTGACTTGTCTGTCACATCCCTTGAAAGAAAACCCAAAGTTATAAGTATGGGCACACCATATATTAGGAGCATCTTTAAATGCCATTGGCCTATGGCTTGGCGGTAATCTGATTGAGTGAAAAATGTTTGCCATCCCCATTCGGAATAAACCCGATTGAACCCCCAGATAGCCTGGCTTAATAAAGGGAATCGGCCATCCAGCAGAAAAGGCAAAACAATGACCGTTGCTGCGATATCCAAGCCTAATACGAAGAAAAGAGCGGATTTGATTTTTTCCTTTCGCACCAAGAGAAAATAAAGCGGGGTGAAAAACACGCTGGTCGGTTTAGTGAAAAAACTGATGGCCCACAAAACACCCGATAAACCATTGCTCCAATTTTTCCCAACCAATACCAAGCAAAATGAAGCCAGTAAGAACGGCTGCATCAAGACTTCAGCTTGTGGTGTCCAAGCCTGGAAAAAAGGCGGTAGTAAAAGAAAAACATAAACCCAACTGGTCATCCAAGCGGTTCGTCTGTCACAACCAAGTTTTAGAGCCAGAAGAAAGAGCAGAAAGGCGTCGATCCAATGAAAAAGAGCGGTATAAAGCCTTAAGGGAAGTTCACTCGTGCCAAATAAATCTTGGAGAAAAATGAAGTGAAGATAAAGCAATGGAGGCTTGTGGTCCCAAACATCCAGATATAACTTGGCTCCGTACCGCATCTCCTGGGCTACACAAGAAAAGATGCCTTCATTCGCGGAAAAAGGAATTTTGAAATAGGGAAATTCGATGAAAAAAATGACAAGAGCTAATAAAACCCAAGATGAATAGGCCTGGCCTCTTTGGACAAAAGAAAAGATTCGGAATTTAGATTTCATTCTTTGGGCGGGGCGAAACCCAGCCACAGGATCAGGACGAGCAACAACAGCCCCCCGATCAAGAAACCCGGAAAAAGGATCATGGCCGGCAGTCGGAACAAAGGATCGGTCACGTTGGCCTGGTAGACCATCTGTTGGGTCATGCACAGGACCAGGTTGACGAACGCGCCGATCGAACAAGGGATGATCCCCAGCCTGTTGTCCAATTCCGCCGTTCGTTCGGGGGTCGAGAGCCAAAACTCCTTGTTCGGGATATTGACGAGCTCTTTGGGCAAGCGCGTGGTGATGAAACCCATCACGAGGAACAGGAGGTTCACCGCTACGGAGATGGTCATGAAAACAGTAAGGAAAGATTCTTTGGTCGCGTAGCCGTTGGGCCGCCAGTTGAAATCGAAGTGGGAGGCGATCCTTTCGGGCAGGCAGTTCCAGAGGACCGCCAGATAGACCATCGCCAAAATGAAGGTTCCCGCCCAGACCCAGCCCATTTTTTTCATCATCGCGCTCTCCTTTTCACAGCCGCTCCCCGGCCTTTTATTCTAAAAACGCCATTGAACCACCAAATTCCTCGCACCACAGAGGCACAGAGACACAGCTAAAAGCTTTTTTGATACCGAAGAAAACAAAAAAGCAACTTTTAGAAGTTCGCTAATTTCCAATCCACGTTCATGGTCGCTATCCCGTCCAATTCCACCCGCGCCACCATCCCCTCATTGTCAGCGTAGGCGTCCAACACCGAAAGCGAATCCACCCTGGTGCTCAATCGCGCGTTCGGGCCCAGGGACAGGTTCAGGATCTGATCCATCCTGGCTTTGAGTTGATCCAGCTTGGGCCCGATGGGCACCTTCGCCTTGAGCCGCAGTTCCTTGCGCAGGTTGGATTTGAATATCCATTCGGCCACCTGGACCAAAAAATCCCCGGTCTTGATGTCGAAGTCCAGGTCCGGAAGGATGAAGACCCTTTTTCCCGGCAGGTAATGGGGCGTGCCGACCAGGTAGACGGTCATCTGGGCCGGCTTGCCGGAAAAATTGATGATGGGGTTGTACTGCGTTTTTACTTCCGCCACCACCTTCCCTCCCGACCCGTAGAACCTCACCGTCAGGATCTTGAGCTTACGGTCCCCGCTTTCCTTGAAGACATGTCCCAAGATCCCCATGCTCAGGTCCTTGATCAGGCGGTTGGCTTCCGTATAACTGACCCGGACGTTGCCCAGCGCGTGGAACCCTCCCGGACCCGGCTCATATTTGATCAATGGCGGCAGGGGCCTTTGGGTAATGTCGGGCTTGGCCCCGAACACGATCACCGGATGGGCGGTGATCTCAAAGGCCGTGTCCAGGGTCTGGGGTTTGAAAGGATTCAGGTGCGGCTTTTTTACCGCGGCCTTCTCGGGCTGGATCAAAAGCCATATGCCTTTTTCCAGATAGATAGGTTCCTGTATCTCCGACCAGACCTTCTCGGCCTTGGGCCGCACGTTGGTAACATCCCTCAGGGTCTGGTTGAACTGCTGGGCCCCCTTCTGGATGTCCGAAAGACCCATGTGGTTGAGGAGGGAATTCACCTCGTCCGTGGAGGCGGACAGGCTGGACCCCTTGGCCTCGGGCGGGGAAAAAGAGAAAAGACTTTTCAAATGCCAATCCGGGTCCCACTGGATGACCGTTTTGGTCTTGGCGACCACTTCCTGAGGCGGGGATTTTCCGGGGATCAATCGGCGTAAAAGGCCCACCCCTTTGCTGGTGATGGCCTTCGCCTCGTCCACGACCCAATAGTGGACCTTGAGGGAGAGGGACAGGGAGTCCTTCATGGCGTCCAGTTGCACCGGGTCACGCCAGGCCCGGGACAACAGACCGCCCGCCAGGTGGAACCAGTGGGGGAGGTCCCGCCGCAGATTGCCCGTGACCAGGGGCGAGTCGGCCCCGCCCAATAGGTCCGCGATGGGAAGGGTCACGACCACCGGGATGCGGATGACCGCCGGGGGCGGTTCGGGGAAGGACCTGACCGGCGCGGGCCGGATGGGGACTTCCAAATGGTTCACGGTCGCGCAGCCCGTGGCGCTCAGGGCCAACAATACTAGTCCCCATTTCAGCAGACCCTTGACCGGTTCCATGTGGATGGATGACTCCCTCGGAAGTGATGACCGGAACCATGCCCCGGCGGGGCCCATCGATCCATCCATTGTAAACTCGACGTCTTTCTCCTTAAAAGAAACATCTAACAATTCACCACAGAGGCACGGAGACACAGCGAAAGGCATTGTTTTTTGATATCGGAGAAAAAGAACGTCACCTTTTTAGACGTGCCTAAAGAAAAATGCCCGGGCCATTCTTTTGCCCCGGCCCGCCGGAGGCTCGGCTAAAATGCGGCCCATGGGCAATTACGGCACATTCCTCCAGGACCTGGCCATGGTGCTTTGCGTGGCGGCGGTCATCACGGTCATCTTCCAGCGGCTCCATCAACCGGTCATCCTGGGCTACCTTTTGGCGGGCCTGATCCTGGGCCCCTACGTGCCGGTCCCCCTTTTCGCCAACGTGGAGACGGTCAAGACCCTTTCCGAACTGGGGGTCATCCTGGTCATGTTCTCCATTGGGTTGGAATTCTCCATCCGCCGCCTGGCGCGCATGCTCCCCACCGCCGGCCTCACTACCCTCATTGAGATGAGCGTCATGGGATGGCTGGGCTTCATCGCCGGACATTTGATGGGCTGGACCAACCTGGAATCCCTTTTCGCCGGGGCCATCCTTTCCTTTTCCTCCACCATGATCGCGGCCAAGACCCTGACCGAGAACAGCCAGAACGAGGCCCTCAACCGCATGGTCATCGGCGTGTTGGTGGTGCAGGACGTGGCGGCAGTGCTGGTTTTGGCGGTCCTCACCCCCCTGGCCCAGGGCGCCCATCTTTCGCTGATGGCCCTTTCCATGACCACCGGAAGCCTGATCGGTTTTCTGGCCGTGCTTTTCGGGAGTGGGTTCCTTCTTATCCCCCGCCTGATCCGTTTCGTGGTGGGTTTGAACAACCCGGAGACCCTGCTGGTGGCGGTGGTGGGCATCTGTTTCGCCATGGCCCTGCTGGCCCAGAAAGGCGGCTACTCGGTGGCCCTGGGGGCTTTCCTGGCCGGCATGCTGGTGGCCGAGTCGGGGGCCACCCATTCCATCGAGCGGCTGATCCATCCCTTGCGGGACATGTTCTCCGCCGTCTTCTTCGTGTCGGTGGGGATGCTGGTCGACCCTTCGGTGCTTTTGAAACACTGGGCCGCGGTACTCTTGCTGACCCTGCTGGTGACCGTGGGCCAGATCGCGAGCGTGTCCCTGGGCGTCTTCCTCACGGGCCGCCCCTTGAAGACCGCCCTCCAGGCCGGCATGAGCCTGGCCCAGATCGGTGAGTTCTCCTTCATCATCGCCCGCATGGGCGTGGACCGGGGAGTGATCGGCGAGTTCGTCTACGATACGGCGGTGGCCGTGTCGGTCGTGACGGCCTTCCTGACGCCCTGGCTCATCCGCTCTTCCGTTCCCTTTTCCAAATGGGTGGACCGGCACCTTCCCGTCCCATTACAAACATTCACTTCCCTTTATGGCTCCTGGCTGGAGGAATTGAAGTCGGAAAAACAGGAGCAGACCCTCTTCCAACGCTCCCGCCGGATCGTCGGGTTCCTGGCCCTGGATACCCTCTCGTTGGTCGTCATCACCATCACCACCGCCGCCAGCGTCAAGCGCTGGTCGCCCCAGATCCAAAGTTTCCTGGGGCTGCCCTCCGGATGGGGACCTTTCTTTTTGATCCTCGCCGGATGCCTGGTGGCCATCCCTTTCCTGATCGGGGTCTTGGGACGGGCCAAGAGCCTGGGCGGGATATTGGCCGCGGCCGCCATCCCGACTGCCGAGCCTGACAAAGTGGATTTCGGCCTGGCCCCCCGCAAGGTCTTGACCGTGACTTTCCAGGTCGGCGTCATCTTCGGCGTCGGCCTTCCCCTGATGTCCCTGACCCAGCCCTTCCTGCCCTTCGGCTACAGCCCGGCCGTCTTCCTGGGCGTGTTAACGCTGATCGGGGTCGTGTTCTGGAAGAGCGCCTTGAACCTGCAGGACCATGTGCACGCCGGAGCCCAGATGGTGGCCGACGCCCTGGCCCACCACGCCCCGGAGCGGTCGGAAGCCTTGTTGACCCAGGTGAACACCATGGTGCCGGGCATCGGGGCCCCGACCTCAGTGAGACTTTCCCCAGAGTGTCAGGCGGTCAGCAAAACTTTGGCGGAGTTGAACCTGCGCATCACCACCGGCGCCTCGATCATCGCCATCCTTAGGGGAGAGGAACGCATCCTCATGCCAGCGGGCAACGAGGTCTTGCGAGCGGGGGACGGGGTCGTTTTGGTGGGCACCCAGGATTCCATCCGCTCTGCCAAGGACATCCTTCAGAAGCCAAGACCCTGAAACCCTGATCTTTAAATTTTGTTCAATTTCTCCATTTTCAGGGCTCTCAAACCAAAAAAAACTCCAAAAGTCGTTAACAAACCTCAAATCCGAGCTCAAAAGTCATCTTTTTTAAGCTCTAAAATAAAATATTAAAATTTTATTAATATTCATTGATTTCAGTTTGAAAAAGCTTTAAATGAATCGGCTTATCAACCCGTTTATTTTCAAAGTTGATAAAACGAGGTCTTGAAGTCATGGTCGACGTCACCAAGCCAACCGTCCAGGTCAAAAAGTTAGGGTGGATCCTGGTCTTCGCCATCGTCTACGCGGACATCGGCACCTCGGTCTTTTACACCCCCGGCATCCTCTACGGCTCCATCGGCAACCTGGCCACCCTGGCCCAGTTCATCACCACGGGCGTCTTCATTTCCATCGCCCTGAAATATGTCGAGATCTGCGACCGCTGCCCCGACGGTGGCGGCGTGGTATCCATCACCCGCGAGGCCTTCTCGGCCTGGGAATTCCTGCCCCTGGTGGGCGGGGCTTTCATCACCGTCGACTACTTCCTCACCTCGGCCATCTCGGGCGTTTCCGGCCTCTATTATCTTTGCAGTTTGCTGCCCGAGGCCAAGGACCTGGTCATCCCCGCCGCCATGATCCTTTTCCTGGCGCTCATCCTCATCAACATCATCGGCATCAAGGAATCGGCCTCGGTCACTTCCTCCTTCGCCGCGGTGGAGATCGTGGTGACCTTCCTGCTCCTCGGCACCGCCTATTTCTTCATCAGCATCGCCTCCAAACTGAACTGGGCGGGCCTTTGGCACAGCATCATCCATCCCGGCATTCCCCTGACCTTCGGTTCCCTGGCCATCGGATACGCGACCACCTGGCTGGCCTATTCGGGCCTGGAATCGGTGGCCCAGATCTCCGGCTCGATGAAGACCCCTATCAAGTCCACTTCCTCCACCGCCATGTGGTGGGTCATCGGGACCATCGCCCTCATCAGCTCGCCCATGACGGCCGCCGCCCTGTACATCCTTCCCGATTCGGTCAAACAGAACCAGTCGGACTCCCTTCTGTCCGCCCTGGGGTTCGCCGTGGGAGGCCCCGCCATGGGCATCGCGGTGGTCGTCGCCGCCTCCGCCCTGCTCTTCATGGCCTGTAACACGGCCATCGTGGGCAATTATCACGTGAACGTCCGTCTTTCGGACCTGGGATTCCTGCCTTCCTTCTTGAGGAAGCGCCACCCCACCCTGGCCACCCCCTATCTATCCATCCTCATCTCCGGCCTGGTCCCCATGGCCATCATCCTCATCACCCAGGCCAACGTGGACGCCCTGGGCGACCTTTACAATTTCGGCCTCCTGGGAACCCTCTCGATGTCTTCCCTCGCCATCGACAAGCTCCGCTGGCGGGACGGGACAAGGGGGCTCAAATTCTGGAGCGGTGTTTTCACCAGCGTCGCCCTATTGGCCGCCTGGTTCATCAACATGGTCCACAAGCCCCACGCGCTGATGTTCGGCGGGACCATCGCCCTGGTCATCGTCCTCTCCGGCGTCTGGCACCGCGTCAAGGCGGCGACCAAGGCGGAGACCCAGTTCGCCCAGGCCGAATCCAGCGTCGCGGACCTGCCCGAGGCCGCCAACATCCTGACCCTGGAAGAGGCCTTGGAAGCCAGCACTTTCGAGACCTCGCCCATCATCGTGGCCCTGAGGTATGTGAACGCCCATCTATTGGAAACCGCGGTGACCTACGCCAAGGGAATGAAGCGAGGCAATATCTACGTGGTTTATGTGGATGAAATGCCCGGGTTGTTCCTGCCGCCCGTCATCAAGCCCACCCCCGAGGCCATCCAGGTGCTGACAACGTCCTGTAATGTGCTGGAAAAAATGGGCGTGGCCGGCATCCCCATCTGGCGCATGGCGGAGGACGCGGGGCTCTCACTGGCCGAGGCCGCCAAGGGCCTGGGCGTGAAGCACGTGTTCGTCGGCTCCTCCAAGCGCACCTTCTTCTGGCGCATGGTCCGGGGCCGCATGTTGAAGCGCCTGGCCGCCGAGCTTCCCGAGGACGCCGACCTGATCATCGTCGGGTAAGGGCTGAAGGGTCGGATGTTCTTTTTTTCTTAGGCGGGAAAAACCACTGGATCGAAAAAACCTTAGGGCTTCACGCTGATGTCTTTCGTCAAATGGCGGCCGTTGGACTGGACCTCGATCTGGTATCCACCGGGAGGCGCGGACTGGCCGTCGGGAAGAAGACCGTCCCATTGGAATATCCACTCGCCCGGCTGCACCATCCCCGAATAAAGCGCGCGGACCTCTTGCCCGTCCTGATCCAGGATCCGAACGGTGACAGGGGCCGCCTGCGCCGTGTGGACGATGACCCTGAGCCCGTTATCGACCGTTTGGGTCGAGGCTGGCTGGGGTGAAACGGGCGCGGGACGTGCCGCCTTGGGGACGGATGTTCTTACGGAAGAAGACAAGCCGGTGGACGGCATAGTCCTCACCGGCACCGAAGCGGAAACTTTCACCGGCGTTGGGCTGGGCCAGAATTTCCATACGGCCGCCCCGAGAACCCCCACGCCTAGTACCGCCGCGATCACCCATTTCATCGCCACACCGCTCCAACCGATCGAGCCTCCGGTCTTCGGAAGGGATCGAAGGCTTTGGGGCAGGGGCTGGTGGGGTAACCCGATCTTCTGGCGGTAAAGCTCAAGCTGGGCCTCAAAACCCAAGGCGGACTCGGGTGATTCTTTCAAGGCTTTTTCCAGAGCGTCCATTTCGGCTTCGCTCAAGTCCCGCTTGAAGAAATCTTGGAGTAGATCCGCCAATTTAAGCCTCGTTCAAAACTTGTTGGACCAACACTTTCAGGGCCTTCTTGCACCTGGACAGCCTCGACATGACCGTTCCCAAAGGCATTTGTAAGGCGACCCCGATGTCGGCGTAGGGCAAACCGTCGAAATCGCGCAATTGGATGATCTTCCGGCAATCCTCGCCGATCTTTTCCAAACATTTCTCGACCAAGCGCAGTTTCGCCTGCTTCTCATCCTTCTCGGCCTGGCCACCGCCGTCCCTCAAGGCCGCCATCCCCAAAAGTTCCTCGAGCGAGTCATGCTCATGGGCCACCGTCTTGGCCCGTTTACGGAAACGGTTGAAGCACTGGTGGATGCCGATCTGGGTCAGCCAGGTCGACAGGCTGGAACGGAACTCGAATTCTCCCATCAAGCGGAAAGCGGTCAGGAAAGCCTCCTGCACCACGTCCTCCGCCTCATGGTCCTCGTAACCCAGAAGGTTCACGCAGTTCCGGTAAAGCCTTTCGCGATGGGTGACGTAAAACAGGGTTTTGGCCTGGTCGTCGCCCTCGAGGATCTTTCGTACCAGTTCTCGTTCGTCCAAAACATCCTCTATCGATGAGGGTTTTTAGGGAGGTGTTTTATTCCCTAACGGGTGGATTATCCCAAAAAAGCCAGAGGGGGCCATGAGGTCACCCATAAACCCAATTTGGCGGGAATAAAAAACCCTAGTTCTAACCCTCATCATATGGAGGGATATCCGAACGAACAACGGTAATCCTTTTTAATGATCGATAGACCTGACTTTTTAAGGCCGGCCGGGCGATCGCGAAGGAACTGAACGACAGCCGAATTGGCCGCCAAAAAGTTTGACCTCTCCCGGAAATATAGGGTCTTCCCCCAATATCCGGGAGGGCCAAAACGAATTAAGTCGTTTGACGCCACCGGCTCGAGCGGGCGAAGAGCCTCGTCCGCTGGATTTTTTTGTTCTCCCTAATAATGTACAAATAATGTCTCGTTAGGTTGGCACTCATATTGCATGCGTTCAAGTCAAGGGGCGAAAAATGGAAGAGATCCGTTGCGAAGAAGTTAGCGGACAGCTTGGGGCTTACCGGCATTCGCTCGTAGGTCATCCCAAAAAAGGCCGGATCGAGAGACATTTGTTCTATTGCCACGCTTGCGTCGACCGATTGGCGATCCTGACAGCTAACGATCCGCCTGTCGAAAAAGTGTCCAGGTTGTCGCTAAATAAAACAAACCCGATCGACGTTTGGACCGGTTGGGTGAAAGCCATGGCGCCGTGACTTATTCCCGTCCTTGGGCGGGCGGCGGCGGGATGGTCCCACAAGAAAGGAAAAGAACCATGGACCAATTATTGGAAAACATAATGAAAATTCTCATTTCAGATATCACCGAGGAGATCGAGCAGGAAACCAAAACGCAAAACGAACATGAAGTTCAGGCGGACGCGCGGTCCCAAAATAAAACCGCCTAAAGGTTTTTGCCCGCGGATGAAATCCGGGCGGGAAACAGGGAGACGTTTCAAAATTCAAACTATTTTCATCCTCATCTTCTGGAGATGCCCATGAAACATATCTCGGACCAGTATATAAAAGTGATTCGTACCTTCATCGGGGCCCTGTGTCTTACGTTCCTGGCAACCGGCCGGGTCTTACCCGCCCCGTTCCAGGCTTCCGCGCAAGACCTTTTCCTGGATCAGGCCCCTCCCGCCTCCGCCCACACCCAGCCGTCCCGGGAACTCAGGGGGCGATGGGCTTCTTTGAAACCCGGTTTGCTGGCGGAACTGCGGGATCATTTCAAGGGTCCGGGTCATAAACCCTCCTTCCGGTTCAACTTTTTCGATGACGCGGCCCACGAACTCTTGATCGACCGGTTCCACACCACGGGCCCCAACCGCGCGTCCTTGTGGGGCCGGGTGAACGGCAAACCTGGCGGTTTCGCCGTGATCGCCTTGGAAGGGAACGCCATGTCCGCGCGCGTCTTCGTGCCAGGCGAGGGGACCTATCGGGTCCATTACGCCGGGAATGGGGTCCACCGGGTGTGGCAGGAAAAGGAGGGGACTGGGTCCCATTGCGCTTTGGAAGGCCCTGACGCCCCCGTCACCAGCGCCTTCATGCCCCAGGAAGGCCAGCCGCTCTGGCTTCCCCAGAATTACCCCGTGGGTTGCGCTTACTCAGGTTCGCCGGTGGTCGTGGACCTCTTGGCCCTCTATACCCCCAAAGCCCTGGCGGAGGAAGGAAGCCTTGCGGCGCTGGACACGGATATGGACGAGGCTTTGGCCTATACCAACATGGCTTACGTCAACAGCCAGGTGAACGTGGAAATGCGTCTGGTGGGGTTAGTCCCGGTTTCCTACAACGAAGCGGGCATATCCACGGACTTCAGCGATCTGGTGAACTACGCCTCCACTCCGGGCCTGACCAACCTGGCGGCCTGGCGGACCAGCTATGGGGCGGACCTGGTGGCCCTGGTGGAAAGCGACGGCGCTGGAACCTCGACAGGCGGGGGTGGGGAGATCGGGGGGGAGGCGGTCATCGGGGGCTGGCTCTCGGTCGATACTTTGGACGAGTTGGACGCGACCTTGCCCCATGAGACCGGCCATAACTTCGGATGCATGCATGACCGGCAGACATTGGGCGAGCCCACCGGCAACGGCTACGACTTCGGCTACCGTTTCACCGCCCAGGGCGTGACCTTCCATGACATCATGGCCTACGACCCTGGCGCGACCATCCCCTATTTTTCCAACCCGAACGTGAGTTACTTCGGGGTTCCCGAGGGGGTGCCGGATACGGACCCCACGGCGGCCGATACGGCGCGGGTCATCAACCAAAACGCCCCAAGTGTCGCGGCCTACGAACCCACGGCATCCGGTGATACCCTGCCCAGTGTGGACGTGATCTCCCCAGCGCCTGGCCTCTCCGTTCCCGGTCCGGCCGGTGTCACCCTCTCCGCCGACGCGACGGCCAACAACGGCGGCAGCATCGCCCAGGTGGACTTTTTCGTCGACAGCCTTTACGTAGGCACCTCCACATCCGCGCCCTTCCAATACTTTTGGCAGACGGTCTCGGAAGGTAGCCATTTCGTGACGGCCCACGCCATCGACAACGGCGGGGGCCTGCGGTTCTCCTGCCCGGTGAGCTTTTACGCGCCGAAAACCCTGCCGTCTCCCTGGGTCGATCAGGATGTGGGCCCATTCATTTCCCCCGCGGGAAGCGCCAATTATTCCGCCGGTACCTTCACCCTCAACGCTTCCTATTACGACCCATTGCGTGTGACATACCCCGACAATGACGCCTCTTACGAGTCTGTCCATTACGTCTACCAGCCCTTCTGCGGGAACGGAGCCGTCACGGCCCGGATCGTCAGCGAAACCAGCGGGGGCGGGGACGAGCCTGGGTGTTTTGTGGGGGTTATGTTCCGCCAAAGCCTGGCCCCCGAATCGCCCATGGTGTGGGTCGGTTACCAGAATTACGGCGGTTGGGACGTCCCAACATCCTTTTACCGCGCCACAGCCTCAGCCCAGGATACAAACGGCCCTAACATCAATGTACCGGGCCTGCCCTATTGGGTCAGTCTGTCGCGGACCGGGGATGTGTTCCAATGGTCCTTCTCCCCCGACGGGGTCGCCTGGACCACCGATCCGACCTGGACCACGACCATCCCCATGGGGACGAATATCTACGTGGGCCTGGCCGCCACCAGCGGCAATCCGGCGCTTCTCAACACGGCGGTGGTCGATAACGTCTCCGTGACCATGGCCTGTGTCCCGCCCACCTACACCCCCACCCCCACCATCACGCAGACCTTCACGGTAACCTTGACTCCCACCCTCACCTTGACCCCTACGATGACACCGACAGCCACCCCCCTGCCCTGCGCCCTGGTCATACCCTCCGGCGCGAGCGTCACCTTGTCCAACAACACCTACAGTTTTTGTTCGGTGAATGTTCAATCCGGCGGCACCCTGATCATCGGCGGGGCCGTCACCCTGAACCTCACGGGTTTCTTGAACGTGGACGGGACCATCAACGGGGCCGGTAACGGATACGGTTCCAGCTTCGCGCCCGGATCTGGCCCTGGGGCCGGGGGAAACAGCATTACCACGGGAGGGGCCTGCGGTGGTGGACACGGAGGATCCGGGGGATTTGGGAACGGTATGTTTCATGGTATAGCCGGGGCTACCTATGATTCCCCCACTCAGCCGGTCTCGATGGGAAGCCAGGGCGGCACTGGTTTTGGCCCATCCAATACCGGGGGTTATGGCGGAGCGGCCCTGGTAGTGGATGTCCCCGCCGGGAACGTGACCATCAACGGTAATATCATCATGAACGGCGGTTCCGCCAGTTCAATTGGTAATGGCGGAGGTGGCTCGGGGGGGACTATTTCCATCGACGCTGTCGGGATCTATGGCACCGGTTACCTGATGGCCGAGGGCGGCATGGGAGGGGCGAACAGCGCCGGCGTGACCAATTTCGGCGGCGGGGGCGGGGGAGGTCTTGTCAGGGTCTGCGCGTCCAACCATATTCCTTTTCCCGGAGGTGTGAACGGAGGGATCAACAACGTACAGGGGGGGCCTTCCGGAATAATGATGGGATCCGGAACTTACTTGATCGGCAACGGCAGTTATGGGTTTTATTACGATTGCAACCCGACTTTCACACCCACACTGGCCTTAACCTCCACACCCACGCCGACCCCCACGTCGACATTTACGGCGACCTTAACCCCTTCTTCCACCGGCACATCCACCTCGACCCCAACAGCTTCCAATACTTCGACGCCGTCCTCCACTAATACGCCGGCCGCGACTTTTACGCGAACCTCAACGGGCTCAGCGACTCCTTCTTCCACTCCGTCCCCGACCGCGTCCAATACTTCGACATCATCATCCACTAATACGCCGACCGCGACTTTTACGCAGACTTCCACGGACTCGGCTACCCCTTCTCCCACCCCATCCCCAACCGCTACCAATACCTCCACACCCTCCCCAACCAACTCACCAACCCCTACGGATACAAACACATCTTCGTCCACCCCGACCCACACTTTTTCACCGACCCCCACACCTACTATCACCGACTCACCTACCCCCACCGCGAGCCCCGTTCCTTCCGTGGCCCAAGGTACCGTTGGCATCTACCCCAATCCCGCGCCGGGCGGGTCCGTATCCCTTCTTATCCCTCCCTATTGGGGAACCGGGGACGTGAGGATCCAGGTCTTTACGGTCGCCTTCCGCAAGGTCCGGGACCGGACTTTCCCGGTCACCAACTCGGGAACATCCCTGGAGATCACCCTCACCGACAACTGGGGCAAACCCCTGGCCAACGGTCTGTATTACGTGGCGGCCTGGACTCCCCGTGGCCGGTCGATCGGCAAATTGCTGATATTGCGCTGAATCACAGGAAACGAACGTGGAACACGCGACGAACCCTGACCATAAATTATTCCGGAAGATAAGGGCGATTCCCAGATGGAAAAACGTCCGGGTCTTTTGGATGTATCTGATATGGCTATCGGCAACCCTGGCCGCGGGGCAAAATCTCAATATCACCAAAAGCATGAGCACCACGAACCTTTACAACGGCGAGGCGGTCACCTGTTGCCTGACCGTGACCGCGTCAGGCTCTCCTGAAGCCGACATATGCTGGGTTCTGGACATTACCGGTTCCATGGGAGCTGAAATAACTTACCTCGAATCAGACCTCTCTACCTTTACAAGTCAACTTGCAGCTTCCGGGATCGATTATCAAAACGGGCTTGTGGCTTTTCGGGATGTCAGTGAATGCAATAGCATCGGAAATCCCTTATATCCCGATATGGCGACCTTTCCCTTGACCCCCAATAACAGCGCATTCCTAGGATATGTCAGCTCCCAAATCATAGGCGGGGGAGGTGATGTGCCTGAATCTTCCCTGGAAGGCCTTCAAGCCGCTGTTTTCCCGACCGACTATTGCGGCGATCCCACGGTTCCCATGGCCTGGCGGCCAGGAGCGTCCCACACCCTCATTTTGATCACCGACGCTGGGTTTCACGCCTCGGATTATGACGGACTCAGTTCCCTTTCCAGTTCCTTTCCCGTTTCTCTTTACAATTTAGGCTACAACATTGACGTGATCAGCAATGACTGTTCCAATCCAACGTACCAAGCCTATTGCACAAATGCCTTCACATGCACTACTTGCAATCCAGCGGCGATCCCCCCTGAGGCTGGCGGTGTTTTTCAACAATTGACCCGCTCCGCTTCTGATTGGAGCGGATTTCTATCGGCCCTTGCCACGAAAGTCGGGTCGTTGACGAATGTGGTGATCCAAGATCCCCTGCCGCCACAACTCGTCCCTGTTTCTTCCGGTTCCGCCGGGGAAAGCATCGCCGGGAACACGGTTTATTTCACCATTCCTTCCATCAGCCTCTCCGGCACGCCCACACCCATCGAGTATTGTTTCCCCGTCACCGTGAGCGCCACTAGTTCCGGCTCGGTTAGTAATACGGCGTATATTTCAGCCAACGGCGTCAGCCAGATCACCTCCAACACCGTGATCGGAGTGATCGAACCGGATACTTTTACACCGACCCAGACACCCACCAACACCCCTACCCTTACCCCGACCGGGACGAACTCCCCCACCATCACCTTTACCCCCACCCGGACACCCACGCCGACCTCCACTTTTACCCCCACGCCCACCCACACCCCCACCTGCGAAACCCATGTTTGGCCAGACCCCTACAACCCGAAATGGGCGGTGAGGGGATGGCTCAAGGTGGATTGCCTGCCGTCAGGCGCGGTCGTTTCCTTCTATACTGTTTCGGGGGAATGGGTCCAAAAAGTCCATGAATCCGAAGGATTGGCCCTTTGGGACGGTCGAAATCGTTTTGGAATAGCTGTTTCACCGGGCATATACTTTTATGTGGTCGAGATGGGCTCCAATGTCCTGAAGCGGGGTAAATTCCTGGTGGCGAAGTGAACCAACCCCTCCCCAAATATTCAAAGGCAGCTCTTATGAACTGGAAAATGATCTTCTTTTTGTTTCTTGGGCTGAGCTTCGTCAACCCGGTCCTCGCAGTCACGGAAGCGGATTATTACAACACCGGGCTGAAATTTTTCACGGCCAAGAATTATCCCCAGGCCATCCAATACTTCGGCGCTGCCTTGAGCCTGGATCCGCACAATTCCCCGGCGCTTCAAGGACGGGCCGATAGTTATTATGAATTGGGACGCTATGAGGAAGCCTTGAGGGATTACGAGGCGGTCAAGGCCTTGAAACCCTCCGACCAGACCGTGATGGAATTGGGCCCCCCCGACGAGTTGTCCCAAAGGATCCAGGAACTCCAGGCCAAGTTGTCCACCCCCTCGCCTACGCCGGGAACAAGCCCGCCAGTGCCCGTCGACGCCTTTACCGGCGGAACCGATCTATTGCTTCAAAAAAAATACGCGTCAGCCCTTCCCTATTTTCAACAAGCCTCGCGGGAACATCCCGGCGACCCCAAGACATCCTATTACCTGGGCGTGGTTGAATTGATGCTGGGGGAAAAGAAAGAAGCGGTCCTGGCCCTGAGCCACACCGTTCTGTTGAGACCCGATACCTCCTTGACGGCTTATATCGATAAGCTCAAAGCCGGTTTGTCACCCGCGGACAGACAATGGGTGGATGCCCGATCTCCCCAACCAAAGAACCCGAGATCGAAAAAGCCGCCGCCTCCCAAGCCGGAGGATTTCGGCTTCCGTCTTTTTCCCGCCATGGTCCTGTCTGGTTCAGGCAGTTTCGATACCAACGCCCAGTCCCTTCGAAACGATATCGCGCTGATGCAATCCTCCGATACCGGTTTGTCTTATAACGGCGCCGTCCCCCAGGGAGCTCTTAATCTAGGGGTCGAACCAGTCTTGAAATTGTGGGATCAATTCGAGCTTGGGTTGCCGCTGGCTTACCTACCGCTGGGTACGGCTAAAAACACGGTCACCGACACGAATGGGGACAACTATACCGATTCTTATGGGATCAGCGGCTGGTCCTTGGGCTTGAACGTCCGATACCTGATAGGGTCGGGACCTTTCCAGCCTTTCCTGTCCCTGGGCGGATTCTTGGCCTTCCTATCGGTCGATTACACGAACACCTACGATTTTCCCGGTCTTTCCTCCGGCACGGTCACAGGTTCCTTTTCCGCGCTGGGCCTGGGCGCGCAAGCCCAAACGGGAGTGGATTGGCGTTTATGGGACAACCTCGTGGTTTCCCCATTCGCCGGTTACCAATTGGCCGACACCAATTCCCTGAGCGGAAAACTGAATAACACTTCAGGCCAGTTGGAAACCATCCCTACCGCCGGGGGCCGGGTGATCGCCTCTGTTTCCAACGGCACGCTGGCCGCTCCGGTCTTCACCGACGCCGGGGTCCTTTTGCCAGGGAGCCCCGTTCCCTCGGGCGCCCAATCTTTTGGAATGGATCTGAGCGGTTTCAAGGCTGGATTACAAATATCAGCGTTCTTTTGAGCGCGGAAGGGAGGATGCCATGAAAAAGATGTTGACCATCGCGGTCTTGATTTTGGCGGGTCTATTAACCTTTGGCTGCCAAAAAACCTATATCGTCGATCCCCTCCCGGCGTCCGCGGCCCATTGGCAGAACGTCGGGAGAACGACTTTTACCGCCAGCAATCCTTACGACACCTCGCTCTTCGTTTACAACGGGGAACCTTACGCGGCTTTCATGGACGCGGCCCATTCCGACTCTCTCACAACGATGGTTGACAAGGGAGGGGCCATTCCCGTCGCGACTCCGATCCCCTGGCAAACCGTCGGGAACGCCGGTTTTACCCCCGGCGGAATCTACAACCCATCCCTTTTCCTTTACAACGGAACTCCCTACGCGGCTTTTGCCGATACGAACGGCCATCCCTCGGTGATGGAATATAACGGAACCGCCTGGGTCACGATCGGCGCTACCGCCTTTTTCCCAACTCCGGTGCAGACCTTATCCTTGGTTGTATACCAAGGAACGCCTTTCCTTTTATTCGAGGATGATGACGCGGGCAGCAGCGGAACGGTGATGAGTTATAACGGTAGCGCCTGGGTGACCGTGGGCAGCCCGGATTTCACCCCTCCCATGATCTATGAACCATCCCTTTTTATAGACCACGGAACCCCCTATGTGACTTATCAAGACCAAGGAACCGATAGTCATGTCTCCGCGATGACATACAACGGCACCGCCTGGGTGACCGTTGGCAGCCCGGATTTCACCCCCAACGAAGCCCTTTACCCGTCGATCTTCGTCGACAACGGAACGCCCTATGTGGCTTTTATGGATATATCGACTTCCAAAGCCTCTGTGATGAAGTACAACGGAAGCGCTTGGGTGAACGTGGGTAACCCAAATTTTTCCCCAGGCGGGATCCAGTTCACCTCGCTCGCCGTCTACAACGGGACACCCTATGTGGCATTTGGCGATTTGAACACGTCCCAAAAAGGCGCGTCCGTCATGAAGTTCAACGGAAGTTCCTGGGTTTATGTGGGGAACGCTGGCTTCTCTTCCGTTGAGGCCGTTGCCCCATCATTGTTCATTTACAACGGAACGCCCTATGTGACATTCCAGGATCCCAGCAACAATGTTTACGTGATGAAGTACCAGTGATGGTTATCGATGGCACAATCTCGACGACAACCCTCGTTATTCCTGTGTTTGACCGAAAAAGGGACGATTTATCCACTTCTTTCCCTGAATTGGTCTAATGTAGTAGGTCTACCCTTTGAGCTGAAAAGCCTTAGGGGAGGGATTTTTCGGGGACGGTTCGTTTTTAAAGGATCCCCGCCGGATCCATCTTGGAAGGGAAGGTTTTCTTGCAAATCAGCGAAAAAGATCTGGGGAAAATAGTTCAATTGCCCGTCCGGCCTAAATGGGGCCTGGGCATCATCAGTAAGATCGAAAGCCGTTTCGCTTTCATCATGTTCGAGACCGCCGAGGATAAGATCCCGAAGAAATATTACCTGGCGGAGAACCAGCTGAAGCTGGCGACCGATCAAAATCATCCGCTCCTGACCAAACGCGCCCGCGTGAGGAACAAAAAGATCAAGATCAAGGTTAAGCCGGTCGTAGCCGCGCCTGAAACGGCCGTGGTCAAACCGGTGAACGTCGCCGCCAAGCCGGCGAAGGCCGCCAAGACCTCAAAAAAAGCCACCGCCAAGATCAAAGCCTGACCATCGGTTTTATCGGATTCCTTTAGAGAGCGCCTCTTGGATGAAATTCGAGACTTCCAGGATGATGGAACTCGTGATCTTATGCCCGATCGGGTGCTCCCTTAAAACAGGATGGTATCCAGCCTGCTTCAACACCCCCATCGTTCGGACGATATCCTCTTCCTGAACGATGGGGTCCATGGTCCCATGTTCCAGCAGGATGGGCGTTCCCGATGGGGCCTTGGGATGGGCCATGGTCCTTTCCGGATAGGCCAGATAACCGCAAATGGAAACAATGGCCGCGATGTTCCCCTGGTAGTTCAACCCCGCCGTCAGGGCCATGACGCCCCCTTGGGAAGTCCCCAGGATGATCACGGGTCTTGGCTTGGGCGAGCTGACCGGAGTGGCCGTGGGCGCGGGTAAGGCGGTTGGGGTTGCCGTGACAACGGCCCCATTCGAATTCTCATCCTGATCCTCGTCCGTATTGTCGCTAGAGTCCTTGACCGCGTCCGGATCGGTGTTCACGTTCGAGATATCCTCGTTGTCCTCCCCAGGGTTCCCTTCCCTGTTCTCGGACATATACTCGGTGGAAAAATACTTCATGACCGTGAAAAGGTAATCCCGGCTGTATTCCATATCCCGGAAGTCGTGGGTGAACCGGCCGTACCAGACGTGAGGCCCATAGGAAGAACGATTGTAAGGAAGCGGGCCGTCCGGCAACACCAACAGACAGGGCGGGAGGTCGAGTTCGTCGCCAATATAGATCATGCTGTCCGCCGTGCTTTCGGCCCCGTGCAGGATCAGGACCACCGGCGCGTCAGGAGGAAGGTCCTTCGGGCCGATCACCAAACAGCGGTGCCCCTGGACATAAACCTCGGAATAAGCCGAGGTCCCTCCCGCCGGATAGGCGAATAAAAGCAATCCCACGAAAGCCAGCCAGCCTTTCGTCAGGAAAAAATCTTTCATTGTTCCCCGCATGCCGCGTCGTCGCATCCCCCCGACCAAATATCGATCAGGCTTAACTTTCCCCTTTTATCGAAATCCAGATAGATCCATATCCGATCGCAGTATTTCTGAGGGGAGCCATCCATGCCCTTTCCGGTCACGGTCTTTCGGTAAGTCACACTTTGCGTCCCCTTCTTCTTCAACGCTTCCTCCACGGTCCACCCGCCGCCTACCGAGCCGGCAAAGACCTTTTCAACGTCTTTCGCGTCCATGCCCAAATGAAGACCGCCCGCCTCGATCCTTTCGATCGACGATCTCAAGACCGTTTTACCTTTGGCTTTTTTCCCGTCGATGGTTTTTAGCTTGTACCCCGTCGTGCATTCGGTGATCTGGAACGTGATCATTTGCGAATGGTTTTGAAGGACATATTCCACGCTTCCCACGTAACCGGCCGCGTCGCCCTTCGCGAGCTGTTTTGTCTTTCCCAGTTTCTTGAAGACTTCCAGGAAGTCCCCGTCCGCGCTTTTCAGGTCATTGATGTCGATATCCAGGACTTTCAAAAAAATGACCGGGTCCAGGGCGAAGGTTTTGCGGGGAAAAAAGACGGCCGCGATCAACAGGAATAAAAGCCAAAGAAGTATTTTCATAAAAACCCCTAGGTTGATTGACGTCTGACATTGTCCAAGAATAACTAATAAAACCTATTTTTCACCACCAAGCCACCAAGGACCCAAGAACTTATAAAGACTAAATTGTTAAAAACAAATCAAAACCGAACTTTTTTTGTTTTGCTTTTCTTGGTGTCTTTGTGCCTCGGTGGTTCAAATTGCCTTTTTCAAAATTTGTTAGAAATTCTAGATCGTATCCAAAGCGGATGAATCATAATAATTCAATTCTCTAAATCTTGAGTATTTCCCTGTCTCGACATCGAAATTCAAAGAGAGGGTCGGCATTTTGACTTCCCCGGCGATCGGGGATTCCTTCTTCGAATTCCCGGGGTCTCGGCACAGCAAAACTGAGATGGTTTTCTTGCCTTTTTTATAGATCCCGATGTAATCGCGGTGATATTGGGGCAGTAAGGTTGAAAGATCCTTGATCTTGACGCTTGAGAGGACGTATTTGGGCAGACCTTTTTCTAATCTCGCCACATCTTTCGGGGTCGGGACCCAACATTCGCTTACAGAACCATCCTTACCGGAACAGGGAGAAATATACCCGTAATAACCATCGCCCCGGACATTCACCGCCAGCTTCGCGACCGGCGTGGTGACCATCGAAGGGGTAGGCTGGGGATTAGACGCGCCCTGTCCCAAAGCGCTTGAAGCCATAACAACGACCCAAACAACAAGGGCCTTTAAACACAGGATGTTTACTTTCATGGCGCTTAACTTATCAAACGCTCAGGGTTCAGGCCAGTAAGATTTCGGCTTCGACAGCCTCATAAGTCCAAAACAGTTCACGGCGGGTCTAGTGAACCCGCCGCGAGGGGGAATTTTACTTCTTCTCGGTCAGGTCCATCCCGCACTTGGGGCATTTACCATCGGCCGTTTTAGGACCGCTGTAATCGCCCATCGGGCAAACCCAGACCGCCTGGGCCGCGACTTTCGAAGGCTTTTTCTTAGCCTTTTTCACCTTGACCTTGGCTTTCATGGTGGGTGTGGCGACCGAGGCGGCAGATGCCCCTGGAGTGACCACTCCAGCCGCTCCGACCGTGGTATCCGCCCGAACAGCCTGAACGGCCAACAATAGGACCGCGCCTATCAACAAACTCAAGAACTTATTCATGACATGACTCCTTTTTATTTTTACGCCGGTTTCCTCTCGGAACGCCGGGCACATCTTCCATTCTTCCCATCCAGAAAACCTATCCGATCCTTTGGATCCATTTCCAGATACCGGCAGGTTTAATATCCGCCACCTCCGTATGCCATTTCCAAAGTGTGAACAAAACCGGGTATACCAACAGTTCCAGGATGAAGGAGGTTAAAACCCCTCCTACCATGGGAGCCGCGATACGTTTCATCACGTCCGCTCCCACCCCCGTGGAAAAGAGGATGGGCACCAGCCCGAACCAGGCCGCCGACACGGTCATCAGCTTGGGACGAAGTCGTTTGACGGCCCCGTGAATGACCGAGTCTTCCAGGTCCTTCAAGTTCCTCATTCGACCTTCCTCCCGATACTTACGGTAGGACAAGTTCAAATAAAGGAGCATTACCACACCCGTCTCGGCGTCCAACCCCGCCAGGGCGATCACTCCCACCCACACCGCCACCGACGTGTTGTACCCCAATATCCACAACAGCCAAACCGCCCCGATCAGTGAAAAGGGGACGGCCAAAAGCACGATGACCGTCTCGGTGAAGGACTTGGTGTTGAGATAGATCAGCAGGAACACGATCAGAAGGGTCAGGGGGATCATGATCTTGAACCTCTCGGCCGCCCGGATCATGTACTCATACTGGCCGCTCCAGGCCAGGCTGGTGCCCACCGGCAGGGCCACCTTTTGCGCGATGGCCTTCTTGGCGGCCTGGACGTAGGTCCCCGGATCGATCCCCGTGATATCCACGTAGACATAACCGGCCAAAAGCCCGTTCTCGTCCCGGATCATGCCCGGCCCCAGGGACAACCCGACCTCGGCCAATTGCCCCAGTTGGACCTTGCTCCCCGAGGGTGTGGTCACCAGGACCCTGCGTAATTTTTCCACGTCGTCCCTGAAATCCCGGGCGTAACGCACGCTCACCGAGTAACGCTCCCGGCCTTCCACGGTCGTGGTGACCGTATCCCCGCCGATGGCCATCTCGATGATCTCGTTCACGTCCTCGATCTTCAGGCCATACCGGGCGATCTGGTCCCGGCGGGGCGTGATATCGACGTAATAGCCCCCCGTCACCCTCTCGGCGTAGACGCTGGAGGTTCCCTTGAGGGTCTTGAGGGCGTTCTCGATATCCACCCCAACCCTCTCGATGGTCTTGAAGTCCGTGCCCAACACCTTGATCCCGATGGGCGTCCGGACCCCCGTGCTCAACATATTGATGCGGTTGATGATGGGCATGGTCAGGGCGTTGGTATAGCCGGGGAATTGCAGGGCCTGGTTCAGGTCATGCAGAAGTTTTTCCTGGGTCATACCCTTGCGCCATTGGTTTTCCGGCTTCAGCAGGATGGTGGTTTCCACCATGGAAAAGGGCGCCGGGTCCAGGGACGTCTCGGCCCTTCCCGCCTTGCCGAATACCCTTTCCACTTCCGGAAAGGACTTGATGATCCGGTCCTGCGTTTGAAGGATCCGCGCCGCCTCGGTCACCGAAACACCCGGCAAGGTGGTCGGCATATACAGAAGGGAGCCTTCCCATAGCGGAGGCATGAATTCGCTTCCCAATCGCGAGAGCGGGAAAAGCGTGATCACGATCAGCCCCAAGGCGATTAGGATCGTCTTATTCCGGTGCTCCAGGACCCACTGGGCCGGTCCGGTGTAAAGCCGGTCCAAAACGCGGTTCAGGGGATGCTCTTCCTCGGTCATTATTTTCCCCTTCAGGAAAACCACCATCAGGAAAGGCGTCACCGTGATGGCGAGAAAGGCCGCGAAGAACATCGAGAAGGTCTTGGTGTAGGCCAGGGGGGAGAAAAGCTTGCCCTCCTGTCCTTGCAGGGCGAATACCGGAAGGAACCCGACCGTGATAACCAACAGGGTATAAAAAAGCGACGGCCCAACTTCCTTGGCGGCGCCCAGGATGACATCCGTTCTGCTTTTTTTCTCCGTGTCTCCGTGCCTCTGTGGTGGATTTTGGTTTTCCTTTTCCCATTCTTCCAGCCGTTTGCAGGCGTTCTCCACCATGATGATGGAAGCGTCCACCATGGCCCCGATGGCGATGGCGATGCCCCCCAGGCTCATGATGTTGGACGAAACCCCCAGGTACTTCATACAGATGAAGGACATGAGGATGGCCAGCGGCAGGGTCAGAAGGATGACCAAGGCGCTGGGAAGGTGCCAGAGGAAGATCAGGCACACCAGCGCGACCGCGATGGCGAGCTTGATCAACTCATGGGTCAGGGTCTGGATGGACTTGTCGATCAGTTCGGAGCGGTCGTAAACGGGAACCACTTCCACGCCCGCCGGAAGGGAGGGCTTTAGTTCGGCCAGCTTCTCCTTGACCCTCTGGATGACCGCCAGGGCGTTCTCCCCATAACGGGCGGTCACGATGCCGCCCACCACCTCGCCCAGCCCGTCCAGCTCGGCCACACCCCGGCGCACTTCCGGACCCGTTTGGACCCGGGCGATATCCCCGATGAAAATGGGCGTTCCCTGCTTGTCCCGGCCCACGACGACCTTCTCCAGGTCCGGAATGCCTTTCAGATATCCCAATCCCCGGATCATGTATTCGGTGCCGTTGATCTCCAAAAGCCTGCCGCCCACGTCCCGGTTGGAATTCCTCACCGCGTCCAAGACCTGGCCGAAGGTCAGGTCGTAAGAGGCCAGCGCGTTGGGGTTGACCTCCACCTGGTACTGCTTGGTCTCGCCCCCGACGGTGGAGACTTCCGCCACGCCCGGCAGGCTTTGGAGTTGGTAGCGCAGGTTCCAATCCTGGTAGCTTTTCAATTCGGAAAGGGTGTGCTGTCCCGTCCTATCCACCAGGGCGTATTGGTAAACCCAGCCTACCCCCGTGGCGTCAGGGCCCATCTCCACCTTCACCCCTTCGGGCAGGTTGCCCTGCACCTTGGAAAGGTATTCCAATACCCGGCTCCGGGCCCAGTAAGGATCGGTCCCGTCGTCGAAAAGGATGTAGATGTAGGAATAACCGAAATCCGAAAAGGCCCGGATACTTTTCACCTTGGGTGCCCCCAACAGGGCGCGCACGATGGGATAAGCCACCTGGTCTTCCAGGATGTCCGGGCTCTTCATCCACTTGGCGTAAACCACCACTTGGGTGTCCGAAATATCGGGGATCGCGTCCAGGGGGATGTTCTTCAAGGCCCAAACGCCCCAGATAATGACGGTGATCATCCCCAGCGAAACCCAAAACCTGTTCCTTCCGCACCAATCGATCGATTTGGAGATCATGAGGGGCCCCTTATTCCGCGAACGACGAGGTTATTTTTGAATCGGCGTCGATGAGGAAATTCGCCCCATCCACCACCTGGTCCCCTTCCTTCAACCCGGAAGTGACCTCCCAAAAGTCCGACCCTTGGTAGCCCACCGTGATCTCACGGGGAGAAAAGGTTCCCGGAGCCGTCTGGATGAAAACGTACCGATGGGTGCCGGTGTCCATGACCGACGCGGGCGGAAGGCACAAACGGGGTTCGGTGACGGCTTCGATGTCCACATTGGCGAAAAGCCCGGCGGTCATGGGCTTGGTCAAGGCGACCTTCACCCTTGTCACCCGGGACTGGGTATCGTCATAGGGGTAAATGTGGGTGATCTTCCCTTCCACCCTTTCCCCCGAGCCGCTCAAGGAGGTCACCACGGCCTTTTGCCCTGTCTTGATGAAGGGCAGGTCCAAGGCATAAATATCGGCCACCAGGAACCGTCCGGAGGAATGGGCAGGGTTGCGAGCCGCGAAATCGCCGGCCAGTGCCGCGAAATCCCCGTCCCCACCCGCGAACCGCCCGCCCGTATGAATGACCCGTGTCAATGAAGCCTTGCGCACGGTCGCCATCCTCACCCCGATCAACTGCTGTTGGTAGGGGCTGATCTGGATGACCGCCAGACCCTTGAGGGAGCCCGGTCTCCCCGATTGGCTTTGCGCGGCGGCGGTGATCCCTTCGCCAATAGGTACCAATGTCATCCCGCAGATCGGGCAGTCCCCAGGTTCATCCCTTCGGATCTGGTGATGCATGGGACAGGTGTATTGGATTTTTTTGACTTGCGTCTGGACGGCGGTTGGTTTTGAACCGCATCCCCATTGGGTCAGACCGATGACGCCCGTGAAGGCGATCGCCAACAAGCCGATCAATAAAAATTTGCGCGTGCCCCTAAAAATCGACTTTTTGGTTTTGTTGGCATCAAAAATTATTTCCTCTGTGTCTCTGTGCCTCTGTGGTGAAAGATCCGATGTTCCCTTATTACTTTTCATGGTCGTCTCCTTTTAAAACCCCGGTTTGATAATCCAACTCCGCCAGGGCCTTTCCATAATCGGCTTGGGCCTGGTAATAACTGCGGAACGTTTCCAGATAAATGTTGTAGTTCTCCACGAATTCGGAGAGAGGCATTTGCTCATTGCGGTACGCCAGCCTGGTGGAAGCCCAGGCCTTTTGGGTCTGCTTCAAGAGACCCCCCTGCTCATAGAGCCGCAAAAGCCTCCAGGCCGATTCGGCGTTGACGTAAGAATCCTCCACCATATGGATGACCTCGTTCTGTTTTCCCTTCAGGTCATACCGGGCCGCCGACAATTCGTGGGAGGCCGCTCCCGCGGCTTGGCTTTGCTTGGCGGGAAAAAAGATAGGCAGGGTGATCCCCAGCCGAAAACCATAATCGTTCAAGCCGCCATCGGGCTGTTTGACCCCGGATACCCAAACATCGAAATCGGGAAGATAGTCCAGGTCGGCCAGACTTTGGCCAGCCTCGCGCGATTGGATGGCGTCCTGGTAAACCTCGATCTCCGAATTATGAAGAAGGGCTTTTTGTACGTAGTCATCCTCTTTGCCGGCGAAAGGGGGCAGGGCCACTTCCTCCGGAAGCCCGTAAACGGTTTGATGGGGCAGGCTGAACAAATGGTTCAGGTTGAACTGCGAAACCTTCAAGGCCCGGCTGTTGGTGATGAGCTCGTTCACCGCCTTGGCCATTTCCATCTGCATGCGGATGGTCTTGACCGAAAGCCACTGGCCGCTGAGTTCCTTGGATTCCATCAATTGGCTCAAGCCCTTCCAGTTCTTTTCCGCCTCCTGGAGCAAGCCGTCGACCTTCTGCCGGTAATAGAATTCCCAAAAGGCCTGGCGCGCTTGGAGAACGATGGACCGGCGCTCGACCGACGCTTCCGCCCTCGCCTCCTTGGCTTGCGCCCCATAAACATCGGCCTGGGCTATTCCCTTTCCCGGGAAACCCAATTTCTCCTCGATCATCCACTGCTGCATCCCCGGGTTGGTGGTGTCGATCTCGACCATGGGATCGTCCGGAAATAGGGCCGGCAGCACCTTCTCGCCTGAGGCCTTGGCCCTTTCATCCGCCGCCCGAATATGGGGGTTACCGAAAAGCGCCAGGTCCTCCGCTTTGGTAAGCGAAAGTAAAATAGTGGATGGAGCCCCTTCGGTTTCGTGGTTCATCCCGACCATATCTGCGGCCTGTGCCGTGGTTAACCAGGAGAGTATCCAACCCAGGACCCACATTAAGGAATAAATTGAGTTTTTCATTTTGCCCTTCTTTGCCCGACATGATTTTGAACAGGATTAAGACCTGGTTTTTGGCCAGATCAGGGAGTTTGGAAAGAAACGGTCTTCAAGCGCGACGAAAGTACGCGCGAAAGCGTCATGGCTATTCCATGAGCCGATGACTAGATTGTGAAAATATTCAGATTCGGAGGACGAGCGGCTTAGGAGGGGATGTGTCGAACGGAATTTTAGGCGGAATCTCGGCCATCCGCGGGGCGGACGGCAAAACACCGGTGAAAGAAACCACCGGAATTACGACGAAGTTCAAATGGGTCCCCGAAACCTGAAGGGAGGACTGGTCCATGATCTTGCATAGGGGGTTATGGGCCTGATGGCCCTGACAGCATTTCATGACCCCCATGTGAGCCATGGGGCAGGTGGAGGTCTGGCTCATGGCGGGACCATGGCACAGACCGCAGGGGGTCAAGGCGACCAACAAGCCCAACACCAGGACCGTTCGATTAAGGATCGAGAGCAACTTATTCATGTTTGAATCCTACATCCTTTGCCCGGAATTCGCAAATCACCTCCGGTTCGATGGTCCTATAATGGCCTAAAGTGGCCTCGGCGAATATGACCAAGCTTAGAAAGGCCCCGGTTTGCTAGACCACCCATCGGAAGAGGTCCTTCCGGCACCAGGCCTTCCAAATTATTGGCCCGGCACAACCAAGGCTAGTGCCTCGGTTTGTTACCTCGGCACAGGTGCCATCGGAAAGGTCAAGCCTTTTAATCCCCCTGTAGCGCCGCTGTCAGCTTATCCACTGGGTCATATTGTTCATCCACGATTCCCGCCGTCCAGGACCGGATATCGGGGAAGATGATCCGCCCCATCCTTAGGAGCTTGCGGGCCCCCTTGGGGTCCCAGGGCTGGTTGAGGAAGTCCTTCTGGCCCGAGTTCTTACGCTGGATATCGAACTTGATGGGCTTGCCCAGGCTTGGGTCTGGGTTGCTGAACTCGATATTCTGCTTTTCCCCGGTGAAATAGGGCTTCAGGAATAAGAAAGCCGTCTCCAGGCGGGCTTTGTCCTCCGGTTGGTATATAGAGGGAACATAGATCGCGGACTGGGTATAGGCTTCCAGGTCATAAACGTGGTAATGAAGCGCTCCCCGGCGGTGGAAATCGAAGGTGCTTCCGTCGTCCCAGATATTCTGGCGGATATGTTCATCCATCAGTGTGGCCGTAGCGGCGGTTTCGGTCCCATCCCCCAGAACCTGGGCGGCCATCGCCCTTATGGAAAGGCGCCAGGTCTCGAAATTATTCGACCCTCTTTCATCCCGCCCGTGAGCGCCCTTGAATTGGTCCGACGCCAGGATCAGGCCGCGAAGCCAGGCTTGTGCCTCGGCTTGTTCGTTCGGCTGGAACAGGGGAAAGAAGATGTCGATGGCCCTCAAGAGGGGTATCAATCGGCTTTCATTGATGGGGTTCCCCGTCGGGGATCGGTAAGTCCTGATCCAGGTCAGGATGCCGTCATGGGCCAGTTGGGCGAAGACCGCTCCCTCCGGTCCGGTCTTCAGGCGAGCGGCGAAGGCCCACCCGATGAGAGGATTGATCGTATTCAAAGCGTCGTTGGACTCTTTATATTCCGGTTCTTTCGCCAGCACCCCTTCCAGGTGAATGGCGGGAATGGCGATGATCTTGATCTGGGCTTGCCGATCCTTTTCCGCCTTGGACAACAGGTTGTTCACGTATTTTCTTACCGGACTATCCCCTGGCGTTGAGGCCATCTGCCGCAAATCCGCCACGGTCCATATCTGGCCGGTCGAGGGATTGGCTCCCCAATACAACTTTCCCAAAGCGCCATCGGAAATGGAAGAAGTCGTTGGGGTCTGGGCCCGCGCGCCCAGTAAAGCGAAGATCACGAAGACGAGAGCGAATAAGAATGGTCGACGCATGATGGATTCCTTTCGGCGTTTGATCGCGGTTCATTCTAATCCCAAAAACATCGAAATATTTTTCTTTCACCCTTGACAATCAGCCCAGTTAATTGATAATCATTCTCAATTAGAAGGACGCCCTATTTTCGCTGTTCTTGACGAAGAATTCCGGAATAGGGCGGCAAAATCAAATCAAAAGGGGAATCGTTATGTTAAAGGCAAAAAGAATACTGGCGGTCTTGAGTTTATTGTCCCTCCCGGCCTTGGCCGCGGCCGGGGATCGGCACTTCATCTACAACTACGAAAGCCCGGTACTGGACGCCGGCGAAAGGGAAATCGAAACCTACACCACCTTCCGGTTTGGCCGGGATCAATTCTATTCCGCCATGGACCAAAGCATCGAGTTCGAGGTGGGCCTAGGGGGAGATACCCAGACCTCTCTTTACCTCAATTTCACCCAGGAATTCACCGATCAGGGCTCGGGAGCACAACTGGACGGCGGACCGGTCCTGGATGGCATTTCCAACGAGTGGAAATTCAGGTTATCCGACAGTTCGGCCGACCTGGTGGGACTTGGCCTTTATTTTGAGCCGGAATTCGAGCCGGATGATTTCGAGCTGGAAACCAAGGTGATCATCGACAAAAAGATCGGCTCTTTCTTGGGAACCTTCAATTTTTTAGCCGAGCCGGCCTATAGCTATGTGACCAATACCTCTTCTATATTATTGAGGCCTTCTTTGGGAATGGGCCTGTTCGCCACCGAAAGGCTTTTCGTAGGATTTGAGTCTCAAGATGAGAATTTTTATGATGACCAACCCATGAGGTCGGTCTTCTCGCTGGGGCCCATCGTGGAATACTCGGGCAAGGATTGGTGGGTGGCCGCGACCTATCTTCCGCAGATCGCCAACATTGGGAATGGTTCGCTGGATTTCACCGACAGCCAACGCAACCAGGTCCGGGTGGCGACATCCTTTAGCCTCTAAGGAAAAAAATGAGAGCGAAACATACAATTTTGTTTCTTGGAATGTCGGCGGGCCTGATTTTTTGGGCCCTGCCGGCTACCTGGCTTCTGGGAGAACCCCAGGCGACCCCACAGCCCAAAATCGACTATAAAACCGCCGTTTTGCCTGTCCTTCAAAGAAGTTGTTTTACCTGTCACGAGTCAAAAACGACCCAACAGATCCTGGCCCAATCGGAAAATGGGTTGGGAAAGAAAAGAGCGAAGGAAATCGGGGACGCCATTGGCGACTTTGAAATGGGACCCCAGTTCCCTTTCCCCGACGACCGCACTCCCAAGACCCAATTGGCAAAAATGGAACGGAAACTGCGCCATCAAGCCATGCCGCCCGATAACCAAACCAAACTGAAGTTGGGCTCGCCGCTTTCCGACGTTGACCGGGATCTATTACTGGGTTGGATCTCACAAGCCCGCAACCTTTATCCGGAATAAAAAGTCGAAAAATAAATTACTTGGAAGTCTCGTCTGTTTAATCTCGCCTAAGAAATTTTATTTTTCAAAAATCCAAGACTCATTTGTTCAGAATCCAACAAAAATGTAACCTTAAGCGCCGAATCCTAACAACTTCCTAACACTTTCCTAACACGGGATCATTATTTTTCAACGACTCCCTAGGAAGCGGCGATGGAGGGTGTTAGTATTTTATTAAGAAGGAGGCGCGCCATGAAAAAATCTCAGTTGTTAACGGCAATGGGGTTGTTGACCCTATTCGGATTAGCGATGGTCGCCGCTGGTTTATGCAGTCTTTCGATCACCCCTAACGAATCGTTGACGCAGGCCTGGAACGAGTTGTGGGAACAACACGCGCTATTCGTCGGGGTCGCGATCATTTATTGTTCGATCATGCTGGCCTTTGACGTTTGGGTGGTCGCGGGGATCCTTTATCAATCCACCCGTAAAACCGCTCCAGTCCAAGGTCACATCGCTTAAAAAAATCCCTGATCCAATTTAAAAAGACTGGATCAGGGATGCAGGTCTGTTAATTCAATTTCTAAAATCCTAATTACTCTCATCCAAGTTTAACAATCCCGACCTTGACCGGTTTTCAATTTCAATCATGATTTCTTCCCTTATAGAAATGCTCGATTCTTTTCAAGAATACAGGTAGCAAGGTCAAGCTTAAGGTCATGGAAGCGGCCAAACCTCCCAGGATCGCTACCGCGAAAGGCCTTGCCGTCTCCGACCCAATGGCGTGGGATAGGGCCGCCGGCAGCAAACCGATGATGGCCACCCCATTGGAGATCAGGATGCTCCTTCCCTTTTCCATCAGGGCCTTGGAAGCGTCCCTGGTCTTTACGAAGGCTGAAATGATCATCATGCCCGTGAGGAAGGATACCCCGATTCGGATGATCCCCCCAGCCGCGGCCGAAATACTCAGGTTCAACCCCGCCATCCGCAAGGCGGCCAGACCGCCCAAGGTGGCGAATGGTATTTCCCAAAGCAGGATCGCCAGAAGCCTCCAGTCCTTGAACCATGTGTACATGATGGTGATCATGGCCAGGATGCAGATCGGCACGATGATGCTCAACTGCCGGCTGGCCCGGATGGCGTTCTCGAAGGTCCCCGACCAGTAATACCAATACTTGGGGGGAAGCTGGACCTGTTTTTTGATCTGCGCGTCGCATTCCTTCACGAATTCAACCACAGCCCTTCCCCGGACCGAGCATTTGGCAGCCACCCGCCTATCCCCTTCCTCGCGGTAGATATGTGAGACACCCTCGACCACTTTCGCCTGGGTCACTTCACCCAGAGGGATCTCGGCGCCCCCAGGCGCCAGGAGCGGGATGGAATTCAGGACGTTTTGCGTCAATGGGCTGGGCAATCTGGGTTTCACCAGGATATCCACGTATCGGCCCTGTTGATCCACCATCTGGGCCGCGAACTTCCCGGAAAGGGCCGAAGACAAAACATCCTCGGCTTGCGAGACCTGGATTCCATAGCTGTCCATCTTGTCCCGATCCATGACATATTGCAGTTCGGGTTGTTGGAAAATATCCTCCTCACCTACGTCGACTGCTCCGGGAGTTTTGGAGATGATCCCCTCGAACTTGTCGGCCAAGTCCCGCAATACCTTTAGATCCGGCCCATGGATCTTGACGGCCAACTCACCCATGACCCCGGTAATGGCCTCATCCACGTTGTCCTTGATGTATTGGGAATAGTAAAAGTCGCAGCCTTCTATATCCTTTTCCTGTTCCCGGATAAGATTCACGAATCCCTCGATGGAATCGGCGCTTTTCCAATCTTCCGGATCGCCCAAGTCCACCTGGAATTCAATGGTATCAAAACCGCTGACGTCGCTGCCGTCATCTGGTCTTCCCAACTGGGAAACCACCGATTTCACCTCTTTGATTCGAAGCATCCTCTCCCGGATGTCGTGGGCCAGTTGGACCGACTTTTCCCGGGAGATGGTGGGGGGCGCGCTGACCCTGATCCAAAGATTGCCCTCATTCATCGTGGGAAGGAATTCCGTGCCCATTCCCCAATTGATGGCGATGAGAAGTATGGCCATGACGGCTCCCGCGATCCAACCGATATGCTTGAACTTATTGAACCAAAGCATGACCCGATTGCACCGTTCCAGAATCCAATGAAAGACCGAGTCCGATTTGGTGGGTTTGGGGCCGATGGGCGCCCAAGAGGCGGCCATGGGGAGGAAGATAAAGGCGCCTAACTGCCCCCCAACCAGGGCCGAGACCAAGGTGATCCCCAAGGGCCGGAAGATGCGGCCCTCGATGCGTTGCAAGGTTAGGATCGGGATAAAAGCGATCAACAGAAGAAAAGCGCACAACAAAGCCGGGCCCAGGACCTCGGAGAGGGCCAAGGCGTTGGCCTCGTCGTCCTTTCTCTTTTGACGGGAGAGGGAAACCGCCAGGGCTTCGGCGCCAAACACAGCCGTCTCGACGATGATACCGAAGTCCACGGCCCCTAGCGAGATCAGGTTGGGGTTATACCCACAGATATGCAGTCCCACGAAAGCTACCAAAAGGGCGAATGGGATAATCAAGGCCACCCCCGAGGACATGGCCCAATATTGGATGCCGAACCCTAAGATCAATAAGGCGCAGACCAGGATGATCCCGAAGATGACATTGTGAAAAACCGTCCGGCTGCTGCGGCGGATCAAGTCCCCACGGTCGTAATAAACATTGATGCGGCAACCCTTGGGCAGGATATGGTCGTTGAGTTCGTCGATTTTTTTATGCAACCCGGCCAGGGTTTGCATGGTATTGGCTCCCACCCTGAGATTGACCATACCTCTCACGACGTCGTCATCATGGTCCCTCCCAGTTTGTCCCAAACGAACATGATGGCTCATGGCCACCGATCCGATATCCTTGATACGGATGGGCGTATTGCCTTGGGTGGCGATGACCGCGTTTTCCAACTCCATGGGGTCCTGGTACAGGCCGATGGACCTTACGATATACATTTCATCGCCATGGGTAATGAAATCCCCTCCCGCGTTCTGGTGGTTAGCACCCAGGTTCTGGGCGATCTGGGCGACGGTCAACCCCAAGGATTCCATCCTGGGAATATCGATCTTGATCTCAACGGTCCGGGTGGGTCCCCCAAAAGCCTCCACATCAGCCACACCCGGGACGGTCGCGAGATAACGGGTGATCTGCCAATCCTGAATCATCCGCATCTCGTCCGGCGGCAGGTTTCCCACCAGGGAATACCGCATGATCTGTCCCAAGGGAGTGGTATCGGTTGAAAGCCCGGGTGTCACCCCTGTGGGCAGGTTGGCGTTGGACATGTATTGCACAGTGTCGCTTCGGGCCTTCCAATTGGGGGTATCGTCGGTGAACGTTAAAAGGATGACGCTCAATCCGAACTCGGAAAGGGACGTGGAATTGATGACGCCAGGGACGCTCCGTGTGGCTGTTTCCAATGGGATGGTGACCAACCGCTCGATCTCCTCAGCCGCGTGTCCGGGCCACTGGGTCTGGACGTTCAGCTGGACGTTGGTGAACTCTGGGAAAGCCATGATCTCGCTGTTGAAGGCGATATAGGCCCCGTAACCCACCACGCACAATAAAAGGAAGAGGAACAACACGAAGGCTTCCCGTTGGAATTGTATCCACTTCAATATGATCTTGACCATTTTCGATCCTTTTACCCTTTGTCGATCATTTCCACGCGCCTAATCAGTTCAGCCGCCGCCGTAAATACCGTTGACCTTGGCCCACAAGTAGATGCCCCCTTCGCTGGCGACCATGTCCCCCTCTTTCAACTCCCCGGGGTTCACGGACCTGACCGAGCTCAGTTCATCCGTTTCGTTGACGACTTGTACCTCGACCGCCACCGGATTATTGGCGTCGCCCTTCATGACATATTCCTTGTCATGACTGAAAACCAAAGAGGTGGATGGAACCTTGAGAATGGGCTGGTTTGCCCCGGTCTGGACGATGCCATAAACCAACTCGGATAAATTGATCTCCTCCGGCAGGGTAACCGGCCTCAACCGGACGATGGTCGTGCGCTGGTTGGGATCGATGGTGGGCACGATTGTGTCGATGGTCGAGGTATAGGAAGTTTGCGAATCGGAAGCCAGTTGGAAAGTAACCTTCTGGCCCCGGCGAAGATCGGAAACGTATTTCTCGGCGAAATCCAATTCCACGGTGAGTTTATGCATGTCCAGAATATTGACCAGCTGCTGCCCCTGGCTATAGATCGTGCCGGCACTGACGAGATTTTGGAGGATCACTCCCCTGAAAAGGGAGACGATCTCGTACTTACCCCGTTCCACCTTGACGCCCAATTCTTTTTCACGCTGAGCGGCCGCGTCGATCAGATCCTGGACGCCGTTTTTCTGGGCAAGGATCTTTTCCTCGGCGAGAGCCTCGCATTCCGAATCATTGACCAGGAAAATCGGGTCGCCCACCTCCACCGCATCCCCTTCTTTTTTAAGGACCGAGATGATCCGGCCCTGGGTATTGGCTGACTGGTTCTTCAAGGCCCCAGCCCGGGGGATGATCTTCCCCGTGGTCCGGATCCCCGTGATCTCTTCACCCGCCACCACCTTGGTCCATTGGTATTCATTGGCCCAGGCTTTCGCTCCGGAAGCCAAAATCCCCGCCAGCAGAAGTATTTGTAGCGTTTTCATCGTCGTCACCTCTCTTGAATAAACTTACTTCGTTTCAACATCGCTATCCTTATTGCCCATCCCTGCAGTTGGAGTCTCCATCGGGATAACCTGCGTGGTTTTGCTGTTAACAACCGCATCTTCCACCGTGGTCGTTGTTACTGCGGGCTTTACAGCCTTCGTTGGTTCCGGTTGTGCTTCTGTAACCGGGGTCGGGGTGGCGGCTTTCCCATGGGCCTGTGGCATTGGATCCTCGTCCGAATCATTAGCACCCAGAAGATGATTGGGAGGAATCGGACCAAGAGTCGGCGTTTCGGTCATGGTTGATGGGATATCTGAAGTGGATGAACTTGAAGAACCGGATTTTTCATTTTTCTCCGATTCCTCCAGGTTCCTTAAACCGGCCAAATGGGCCGTGACGATTTCCTGGCGGATCTGGATATCCTCTGTTTTTAAGCTGGCATATGTTTGCCGGGCCAGCATCAGATCGGCAAAATGTAGTTGGCCCCTTTTGTAAGCTTCCACTGCGGCTTGCCTCATGGTTTCAGCTAAGAGAAGATCCTTGGTGTGCAATTGCTTGAAACGCTCCCGACTCCTGTGGTAATCCAAGGCACCCGCCTCCTGGGCCGAGTTGTCCTGCAAAAGCTGCAATTTAGCCTGTTCCCGGGAGACGATCCCCTGGTTTTCACTCCGTTGCGCTTCCGCCACTTCGTGGAATGGAAATAAGATGGGAAGAGTGAAAGAGATCATGAAGTTATAGTCGTTCGGATTACCCGTGGGGCTGTCGTTGAAATTCGGCGCCGCGTAATAATCCTTGGAAAGACTGAAAGTCGGGTCCGGCACTTGATTCCAGATTCCCGTGGCCCGGGTGGCCTCACCCACGTCCACGCTGGCTTTGTCCCTCAATTGGCCCGAGGTCCGGTCGCCCAATTCCTGGATGATCTCCGGAGAGACATCCTCCGGCAGTTCGAAGCCCGTCACTTGTCCCATGGGTATTTTCATAAGCTTCGCGTACAAATCCACCGCCGTCGCCAATTGGTCTTGGGCGGTTTTGAGGTCCCTTTGGGCCTGGGTTAACTGAAGTTCCGCGCTGATCTTTTGGGTCTGATTGGACTGGCCATGGACATATTGCAAACGGATGGCCTCGGTGATGGTTTCAAGATCCTGGACGTTCTGCTTTTGGAACTCGATCATGGCCTGGGCGGTGGCTCCGTTCATGTAGGCTTGGGCGATGGCGACGGCCAGGTCGTATTTTTGGGCCGTGAACTCCCACCTCTGTTGTTCGGCTGTGGCCAGATCCAATTGATTCAACGCGATGCTCTTGAAGGGAATGGGATAGGTTAGGGAAAGACCCCAGGTGTAAAAGGTTTGGCTGTAATCGTCCTCCCACGAAAGGACAGGTTCTTGGGGTAAAAAACGCCTCCAGGTGTCGTCCGAGTAGATGCCCCCCAGGGCCTTTTGGGCGTTCAACTGCGGCGAGTTCTCCCAAGTTTTACGAATGGCTTGATCCAAAGTAAGGGTTTGAGCCCCCGCTCCAGAAGCCAATCCCCAGAACGCTAAACAGAATCCATATAGAAGTTTTTTCATGGTCTCACCCGAAAAGCATTTTTTGTTTTTTACTGTAGTGCGCCGCCGCGAACCCCAAAACACAGTAATCATCCATCAGCCCAAAAACCGGAACGTTATCCGGGATCAGGTCCAGGGGACAGATCAAATAAAACAACGCCCCGTAGGCCACGAATCTCTTCCGGAGGGAAAGATCGCTGCTGGACACAACCTTCAACAGAAGGGTTATCCTTTCTTTCCAGTCCTGGCCCATCCGTATGAAAGCGTCGATCTTCCGACGGTCCTTTTCCACCGCCGAACGATGTTCAGGCTCGGCGCCTATCTGGGAAAGTCCCGCTAAAAGAGTGTCCCGTGAAAAGGTTGGTTTACCCCGGCCTGGATCTTTGAAGCCCAAACTTTTCATGGCGGCCCTGAAATAAAGTTTCTGGCTTTCCCTCACTGTCTTTCTCGCGAATGTTGATTCCGGGTGAAGTATTCCCTCCGCCACCATTTGATAAACAGCGTCCCAAACGGTCTTCTCATAGATCGCCGGGATGGGTTCATCGGAATTTTTTTTCATCCAGCGCCGAATGGTCATGTTGGATATCCCCAGCCGCCCGGCCATTTGCTCGGGCGAAAGTTTTGTCTCGCGCATCAAAATTAACAAATGTGAAATCTTCATGCCGGAAATATATGACAGGTGCCCGTTATGTTGCTGTTAGGAAGGAATGGAAATCGTTAGGAAAGCGTTAGCGGAAATTAACAAATGTTAATTTGAATTCCAGGGAGTCCTGACCCGCGAAATAAAAATAATATTAAAATCACAAGACCCATGGATAGATGTGTCGTTATCCGAGGAAAGAAAAATATAATCAGGTTGAGCGTCAGCCAATGAATTTAAAGATGAAGCTGGGCTCTGTCCTCAAAAGGAACCGGGAATGAATCTATTAAAAGCCTTCGTTCGATTCGCTTGTTTTGATGTTTTTTACATGACCACCAAAGGCATCCTTGATTTCGCCTGGGGGTCTTCCATTCCGGATACATTGGTATATGAACTTTTCACAACGACTTCGATCATCCCGGTATTCCTGATCTCCGATTTCTTAATCCATCTTTTCGAAAAACGCGGACGGTTCATATATTTTTATGACATGCTGGTCATGCTTTTAAGTGTTTCTTTTATCACGGTGCTTTGGAAAAGGGTTCCTGGCACTTGGGATATTTGGAACAGAGGACTCCATATGATGAGCAACTGGGCCAATGTGAAAATCCTATATAGCCCTTTGTTGGCCGCCGCTGTTTTAGGATACGGACTTTATGTTTGGACCCTAAAAAACGAAGGTTGAAGACCTGTCAGAGCGCGATCTTACCCCGGTCACCCGTGCGGATACGAACCGCGTCCTCGACCGAGGAAATGAATATCTTGCCGTCGCCGATCTCGCCTTTCCGGGCGGCCTGGGTGATCGCGGAGATGATCTTTTCCGCCTTATCGTCCTCCACTACCATGGACACCACCAACTTTGGAAGAAGACCCTCGACGCTTTGACTGCGGTAAGTCTCGGTCGCGCCTTTTTGGGTGCCATGCCCTTGGGCCTCAAGTACCGTTACCCCAGGATAATGAACGGCCCCCAAGCTCGCCAAAACGGTTCTTAAAGCGTTAGGTCTTATAATCGCCTCTATTTTTTTCATAGTTTCCCCTTACCAATAATGACCTGGTTTTAATTCATATACTCTTCGGTTGAATTCAGGCGTTTTTCCTGGAAAAAGCTTTCTCTTTGGATAAAGCTTTCACACCCCTTTCACCCGTACGAATTCGGATGGTTTCCTTGATCTGCGTAATGAAAATCTTGCCGTCGCCCTCTTCCCCCGTCCTGGCGGCCGAGAGGATGGCTTTGATGACCTTGAACCGGTCCTTGTTTTCCAAAACGATCTCCACACGGATCTTCGGGAGGAAAGGGACCCGCATACTTTCCGGCCAATCGGAATGAAGACCGCCCTGTCGTCCATGGCCTTCCATTTCCATCACCATCATTCCCGGATAACCTATCCTCCGTAATCTTCCGCAAACCGGCTCTAGTTTCTCGGGACGGATGATAGCCTCGATTTTCAACATGGCTTCCTCCCAAAAGGCTACCCTTCCCAACACTTGATTTATACCGGACACAGATTGATCACTTACGGGCAAATACCGCTTCCATGACCTGTCTGGGTTTGATGTGAGTGGAAGAACTTGCCGAAATGACCTTGTCGCCTTCTTCCCCGCTGCTGATGCGGTAAGCCTCAGAAATGCTGGAAACGAATATCTTTCCATCCCCGGCTTGCCCGGTCCGGCCGCTGTCAAGGATCGCCCTGATGATCTGGGGAGCCTCTTGATCGGTACAGACGATCTCCATCTTGATCTTGGGCAGCAATTCCACCTTATATTCCCGGCCTCTCCACACCTGGGTGTAGCCCTTTTGCGTACCATGCCCTTCCACTTCAGTGACCGTGATACCCCCATAGCGTGTTTCGGCCAAAGCCGCCTTCACATCGTCGAATTTCACTGGACGAATGATCGCTTCTATCTTTTTCATTTTCGACCTCCCGGCCCCACTCCCGGCGACCTTGATGATTGATTTTTCAACTCAACCGACGGTTCCGGCAGGCCTGGATTAAATCCTCCCGGAAACCTTACCGCTTGACCAAGCTTCAATATTCATAGGCTGCGTATTTATTAAGATCCGCTTCCACCACGCTCTTCAAACCAGCCCAGGAAAGCATGATCCTTTTCCCATTCGATAAGGTGACCTCGGATTCATGTTTGGAGTTGAGGACCACATTGGGCATCACGGGACAATTCCGGTACCAAGGCCCTATTTCCACCAAGGAATCGGCTGTAAACCCGTTGACGGTCCCTTTTTTGGTCCAGATCCCTAATCCTACTTTGACATCTGAAAGCCCGACACCAGGACCGATCGACAATTGGCGGGTCCATCCCGGCAGCGCGGCCCCTAAGGTGATCAAGGCTGTAAGAATTAAAGTTCTCGTCTTCATAAATAACTCCTTCAAAAACCTTTACGACCGCTCGACCGTCAGCGGTTCCGGGGAATCCCCGTAAGATCCTCCCGAAACCGCTCCCGACTCTTCCGGCCTCAATAAAGATAGGATTGGTATTTCCCGAGGTTCGCTTCCACAACACCTTTCAAACCAGCCGAGAAAAGCATGATCCTTTTCCCGTTCGACAACGTGACCTCAGCCTCATGTTTCGAGTTGAGGACAGCGTTCGCCATCACGGGACAATTCCTGTAACTGGGTCCAACCTCTACCAAGGAACCGGCCGTGAATCCGTCCACCGGGCCCTTCTTGGTCCAAACCCCCAAACCCACTTTGGCACTCGCAAGCGAGACGCCCGGGCCGATCGCCATTTGCTTGCTCCAACCCGGAAGTGCCGCTCCTAAAGTGAGCACGGCTGTTAAAATGAATGTTCTTGTTTTCATCTGAAACCTCCTTAAAACCACTATCCCAACCTGCCACTCACCCTTTTTGAGGGTCAGTTTTCCAACCCATAAACTTTAAAACCCAGCATGACGGACAATCCGGTGGTCATGGAGACCAACCCCAGGATGATGATGATCAAGTCGGCCATGTTTTCCTCCTTCTTCGCTCTTCTTTTTCCTGAACTTTTGGGTAAGAAGAAATTTTTTGCTTCGAGGAAAATATACGACTAGTGACAGTTAGGTTGCTGTTAGAAGGTGATCCGCGGGAGTTAAGGAGGTGTTTGTTAGGAAGGTGTATGAATGACGTTAGGAAAATGTTTGGCTTGGAATTTGACTGCGATTAAAAGGGTTAATGGGCCAAGTTTAAGAACCGATCATTTTATTCGGGACGAGCCGGTACGACGCATCGGCACCCATGTTCATGAAGATGACCCATGAGTTCCTGCCCGTCTTCTTTATCGGGATCCCAAAAACTCCTATGCGCGGTCTGGAGGCAATCGTCGCCGTTGGCGAAAGATCCCCCGCGTAAGACCTTGGTTTGACCCTCGATCGGACCGGTCGGATTTCGTTCCGGACTCACGGCATAATAATCCGCGCTGTACCAATCGGAAACCCATTCCCATAAGTTCCCAACCATGTCGAACAACCCATAGGGATTGGGTTTTAACTGGCCGACAGGCCAAGTTTTATAATGGGAATCCTCTCCATACCAGGCGTAGTCGGATGCTGAACCAGCGTCTTTTCCCCAAAAATAGGCCGTTTCAGTGCCGCCCCTAGCGGCCTTTTCCCATTCGGCTTCCGTGGGCAAACGCCCGCCTGCCCATCGGCAATAAGCGTTTGCTTCTTTCCAAGCGAGATTCAATACAGGCTGAACCCCTCTTCCCCAATGAGGGGAAGGCCGATTGTAAAGGACATAACCATCCGCCGGTTTTTGTCTTCCGGTAGCGTCACAGAATTTGTCGAAAAGATCGAAAGTCACCAGGTACTTATCCATATAAAAGTCGCTGACCCATACTTTATGGGATGGATGCTGGTCCTTTCCGCCTTTTCCTTTGGGTGAACCCATCATGAAATATCCGGCCGGGATCAACACCAAAGAAGCTCCATCCTTTCCGATCATGGTTTGGGGAAGGCTTTTGGATCGGTCCAATTCGATTTGGTCTTCTTTTTCCTCCACGTTGGCTTCCTGGGTTGCTTGCGCCGTTGGATCCATCTCGGTTTCCGCCGAAGAGGCCGAACCCACCTCTTGCACCAGTATCAACCTAACCTGGAATAATTCGGGAGAGAATCCTTGGAAGTCATCCCCAGCCTTCCAAACGATGTTTTTCCCCTTTCCTGGTCGAACAGCCTGCAAATCCCCGTGAAGTGCCTTGGGAGAAGGCAAAAGGTCCCACGTCTTTCCTTGGTCGTTCGAAGCTTGGACCATCACGTCACGAGCCGTTTCTTGCGGATCATATAGGTCGTAAGAAATAAGGACTTCCTGTTTCGCTTTGTCCAATTCGAATTGAACATGGCTTATTTCCTGGCTGTAAGCCTTCCCAGTCAAAAACAAAATCCCGACTGTTGCCCCGGCCCTGACGATCATTCCAAGGGCATTTGTTAATAGCCGGGTTTCGGTAAAAAGGGTCATTTTTTGTTCTCCTCTTCTACCGGGAGGGCCAGCCTGAATAACATTCCCCCATCCGGCCGGTTTTCAGCGACAAGAAATCCATCGTGGATATTCACGATCCCCCGGCAGATCGCTAACCCCAATCCGGCCCCGCTCTTACTTTCTTTTTGAGGACCCCGATAGAACTTTTCAAATAAATGAGGCAGGTCCTGTTCCGGTACACCCGGACCTCGGTCAGCCACCTCCACCAACCATCGTCCCTCGTCGATTCGGGACAAGATCTCGATCGAGCTTTCTTCCGGAGTGTATTTCAACGCGTTATCCAAAAGATTCGTCACCACCTGTCCGATCAATAAGCCGTCCATGGGTACCAAAGGAAGGTCCGGCGGAACTTTCATTTCCAGTTTTCGAACGCCCATTCGTTTACGAACCCTGGCTACAGCCGAACCGATGATGTCCAGAGGATCGTTGGGTTCTTTTTTGGGTTGGATCGCTCCAGCCTCAAGTCGGGTCATTTCCAACAAGTTGCTCACCAGCCGTTCCAATCGGTCCGTTTCCTCATGAACGTTTTCCAGGAAATCCCTGCGGGTGGCCGCCTCCATGGACTCCCCGGCTTCCAACAATCCCCCGATGGAGCCTTTGATGGTCGCCAGGGGGGTACGCAAGTCATGGGACACCGAGCTCAAGAGCGAACTTCTAAGCTTTTCCGTTTCAGTTTCCACCTTAGCCTGTTGTTTTTCCTCTGCTAGTTTTTCCCCTAATACCGCCATCGCGGTTTGGTGCGCGAATGCTTCTAATAGGTGGAGCTGTTCGGGAATGAACAACCGGTCTGGAGAACGTGATTTGATTCCCAAGACCCCCACGGGCTCCGCCGAGGCCAACAAAGGCACATAGAGCGCTTCCGAACCAGGGAGAGTTTCGGTGCCTTTGCCCGCCATTTGACCCAGGTCATAGGCCCATTGGGCCACGCCGAATTCCTTCACGGTCAGCCTGGACTCCTCAACATTTCCATAGCTCGCCTGAAGATGACCTTTTAAATCAGGCAAGAACACGGTCACGGAACATTCAAAAACCTCCGATATTTGTTTCATCGCCGTCTCCAAAAGCTCATCCATCCCGTGAGTGGATGCCAGTTCACGGGAAAGAGTATAAAGGGCTTCGGTCCGACGCTCCCTTAGACGTGAAATGCGTGTTTGGATTTTCATCCGCACGGTGAGATTGCTGATAATAAGGCCAACGATCAGCATGATCAGGAAAATAACGTAAAAACGGCTGTCATTAACGTCGAATTCGTAAAGGGGGTATGTGAAAAAGAAATCATACGCTAGAACGTTCAGGACACAAGCCGCGACACAAGGCCACACTCCTTGGGCCGTCGATAATAGCGTTACCCCCAGTAGGTAGATCATGATCTGGTTGACATAAATAAGAGTTTGGCTGGCCGGATCCATATAAAGGAATAAAATTTCATTGATCCCGGTGCAGACAATCACTTCAAGGAATGCGTAAGACAATCCCTTCCAATCCCATTTTGCGGGAGATTTTTCGACGACCTTCAGGGGAAAGTTCTCTAACTCCCTGGTAGAAAGGATAACTTCGATGTCGCCGCTTTCTCGCAGGAGTCGGTTCACCCATGACCAGGAAAAGGGGGTTTTCCAGGAATGCTTGGATGGTTTTCCGATCAGGATCTTGGTTATGCTTTTATCCCTTGCGAACGTCATTATTTCATCTGAAAAATCAGTGCCAGAAAGGATAGCCGTCTCCGCTCCCAAACGTTCCGCCAAGCGGAGATGTTGAATAGCCATGGCCGTTTTATCTTTTTCCTTGGCCTCGGTTTGGAAGGAAGCTTCCACGTAGACCGCGGTCCAATCCGCTCGCAGGTTCTTGGCCATGCGGTGCGCGTCACGGACCAATTTAGCGGAGTTAGGACTGGCGCTCACGCAGACCAAAAGACGTTCTCGAAGGGGCCAGGCGGAGGTGCTGGCCATACCTCGATGGTGGACCTGGACTTGGGCGTTCACCCAGTCGGTGGTGATTCGCAAGGCCATTTCCCGAAAAGCGTCTAGGTTCCCTTTTTTGAAAAAATGCCAATAAGCCGGCTTGTGGGTTTCAGGGATATAGATCCGCCCATCCTGAAGCCGTTCTAAAAGGTCTCCCGGCGGGAGGTCCACGAATTCCAGTTCATCGGCGTTCTCCAGGACCGAATCAGGGATCGCTTCCCAGACCATGACGTCCGCGAGCCGAATGACGATGTCGTGAAGACTTTCGAGTTGCTGGACATTGAGTGTGGAATAAACGTCGATACCGGCTTCCAGGATCTCTTCCACATCCTGCCAGCGCTGTAAATGGCGCAGTCCCTCCGAATTGGTGTGGGCCAGTGGATCGACCAGAAGAAGTCCCGGTTTCCGCTGGAGGACGCCGTCAAGGTCAAGTTCCTGGAAAAGAACCTCCTTATGCCTCACTTCCAAAGGCGGGAGGATTTCCATGTCTTTTAGAAGACTTTCCGTTTCCACGCTTTCGTGGGTATCCACCAAGCCGATGACCACGTCAACGCCTTCAGCTTTTTTCATGCGGGCGGCTTCCAACATCGTGAAAGTTTTACCGACCCCCGGATAAGCGCCGAAGAATATCTTTAGTTTTCCCCTGTTTCTATTTTTTTCCTCTTCCTGAAGATTCCGGAGCAGTTCATCCGGATCGGGACGTTTGTCTTTCATACTCACCATCCATGTATTAACACCAGATAGTTATAAAACTATTAAACCGCAATATCCGGTAAGACTGCCCCCAAATTCGATTACCCAAGAGAAATTTAATGACTTTTTTATTTTCAAGGTCGACTTCGAAAGTATTTATTCGTATTTCAGCCTGTAACCAACACCAGGTTCGGTGAGGATATATTTCGGAAGGGCTGGGTCGGCCTCCAACTTCTGCCTTAATTGGTGGATGTAAAGCCTTATGGAGCGTCCCTGATCGTCGCTATTGGGCCCCCATATCTCGGCCAGGATCAGTTTTTGGGTGACCACTTTACCCGCGTGATGGATCAAGAGAGCTAAAAGGTTATATTCGTTCGGGGTCAAGTGGACTTCTTTTTCCCGGACAGTGACGAGCCGCGCCGCCAGATCAACTTTGAAATCCGGTGTCGCGAAAAAAGGCTCATCACCCTGGGTTTTCATATTATGAAGGTGCTTGAGGGCAACCCGGATCCGGGCCATCAACTCCTCAACAGCGAACGGCTTGGCCAGATAATCATCCGCACCCGCGTCCAACCCTTCCACCTTCTCCTTTTCCTTGCCCCTGGCAGTCAAAATAATGACCGGGACTTGGGTCCATTCTCTTATTCGTCGCAATAAAACCAACCCGTCCATATCCGGAAGCCCCAGGTCCAAAAGGATCAGGTCCGGTTTATGGGATGCCGCTAAGGAAAGACCTTCCTGCGCGTTCTCCGCCTCAACCACTTTGAAATCGTGGCTCTCCAAATAAGGTTTCAAGAAACGACGGATCGGCTTTTCATCCTCTATCATCAACAACAAATGTTTATTGACCATTTTAAATACCCTCGGCGGTGCGGTTGGAATTGGTTGGTTCATGGAAGCACCTCATTATTAAAAGAAGGGACGGCCTTGGGGCCGTCCCGCCTTTTCTACTTCTAGGAGGAAGAATGCTGGGTTGAATTCCCTGAAATCCAACCCGGCAGTTCACGTAATTCCTATCATTTTATTTTCTTCCATCTCAGTCCTTAGATATGAACCATGATGGATCCTACGATGATGTCTTCGAACTGGACCAGATTGGGCTTATAAGCTCCCGTACTGACCTGAGCCGACCCGGTTCCCGCGCCAGCCGTCCAACCATCCGAAGACGTTTCCCCGCCGGGTCCGTTGAAGTAATTCTCACTGGACCAGCGGTGGGTGTATTCCAGATCAAAGGTCAAGTATTGGTTGGGCATGTATTGGAAGCCAAAATCGTAATCCCATGCCACCCACGGCAAGCCAGGCCCTGTCGTGAAGGCTGCGTTGGCGTTGGAATCAGCGGTGTAATTTTGGGCTGAATCCCCATTGATCGAAGGAAGAAGAGCCAAATAACGTCCCGTGTTTTCCATCGCCCCGCCGCCGAAAGTAAAGGCCCAATGGTCGTTATCGAACCAGGTCCTATCGTAAGCCATGGCGCCCAGGAAACTTTCCTCGTTAGGCCCGGTGGGACCGACATTCAGAAAACCGCCCGGCCCTATGACTTGGCCGTCCGCGGCCGTAGTCCCGGCCGTACCAGCTCCCATAAACATAGGCCCTTGTTGGAACCCCCCATCGGCCGTGATGGAAAAAGCCATCTTGCTGATCCCGCTCGATTTTGGGTTCTCCAGGTATTTCACGACGACACTATCATCCGTGTGATAGCGGATACAATTGGGTGAATCAGCGGTATCCGGCCCCACGTAATTGTTCGAGATCACGACCAAAGCCGGATTTGGCGCCCAGCGGATTTCCGCGCCATAATTCATCCCTGTTCCGCCTAAACCTTCATCGAACGCGCCATAGGTCTGCCAGCCGTTGATGATCCAAGGTTCGATTTTCAAAGCGTCACTGGGAAAGAATTGGATGCGCATCCCCGTGAAAAACCAAGGCGTGTTTGAGGAAACATAGGAAGCCTGGTAGCACCAGTTTTCCGAGTTATAAAAGCTGAAAAGGCCGACGTAAGAGGGGAACTGGCCCATTTCAATATTCATTCCATTCGTGCCAGGAATATCGATATGGACACCGCCATAAGCCTCAGTGAGATACATGGTTCCTTCCATGATATTCCATGTGCCCCTGGCCGGAGTCTGGTCATTCCTTGGTACCTGATTGGCGTACATACCATATTCGGTCATGAGACGGGCATGGACGTTATCGACATTGAAGTCTCCACCGAAACCGACATGCTCAACCTCCACTTCATTATCCATGGCCATAGCCGTAGATCCGTTGATCATATGGTCGTTTGGACGTGTGAATTGGTAGGCGTAATTGGTATCCAAAAGCAGTTCGGGCGAGAAGACTTTCCCAGCCATAGGGAAGTCGGTCTCATGGGTGTTCCCATTCACCCAGGTAAAGTCCGCGTAATTCATGAAACCTTTTAGGGAAGTGGCATCGGCCGCGGGAGTTACGGCGGCTGTTGGCGCCGGAGTGGCGGCGGCATCCGCCCAAACCTTCCCCGATCCGACGATGGAGACCACCGCCAAGAAAAGGAATAAAGGTATCCCTCGGGCCTGTCTTTTATTTATTTTATTCGAGCTCATAAAAACACCTGCCTTTCCCCGGCTTGCCAGGGCTTACCGGGATAAATTTACTAAATTCTTTTCGGGTGTCCCCCCCGGGCCAACTTGCGAAACCACCTGCTTATAAACTTCTCTATTCAAAGAACCAGGTTCCTTACTTAGTTCCTTTTTCTAAACTTCACGTCACAAAAAGCAAACCTCATGCCAAGTATCAATAACCAGTTAACACAGCCAAAACACAAAATATTTTTTCAACCATCGTTCGGATTTGTACCTACTGCCATTAATTGTTCTTTCGTACAATTCCTAACAAAAAATTAACAGCCGTAAAAAAATTCATAACATCTCTTTAACATTACGAGTGAAATCACTTTTTTTATTACAAGACGTCTCGACGAAAATGTTTCTTTCAGTGAGCGGATAATAAACCATGACATCGTTAGACTTCTCTTAGGATGGCTATTTGAAGCGTTAGGAATTCATTAGGACATTTGGGGCGAGAACCAGAGCGATTCGAGGCAACCAGGCGGGACAGAAGATAAAACTTTTCAACTTTAGTTCAAAGAGGATCCGATCCTGATTTCGTTCTCCTCGCAAATCTCACCACAAGCTCATTTCTCAGCTCGGATCCGAAGATTAAAAATCTATTAAGAAGTGCATCCCACAGCATTCCTAAGCCCATTCTTCCCCATGAATAAAAAGGCATCGTCTTTTCCACCCGCCATGTTGATATTCAATCCGCTATTAAAGATTTATAATTTAATGATCGAGTCTCATATATAGTTCCCTATCGGGAGGTATCAATATGTTGCTTAAACATACGATCTTATTGATCGAAGACGACAAGCCGATACGACGGTTCGTCAAACCCGTATTAGAATCGAATGATTTTAAAGTGATCGAAGCCGTTTCCGGTGGGGAAGGCCTGGCTTTGGCCTCTTCTCATAAACCCGATCTGATCCTTTTGGACCTGGGATTACCCGACAAGGATGGTTTGGAAGTCCTGAGGCTTCTTCGGACATGGACCCAGGTGCCCGTCATTATCTTGACCGCCCGAGGCAAAGATTCGGAAAAAGTGGAAGGCTTAGACGCTGGTGCCGACGACTATCTTGCCAAACCCTTTGATATCAACGAATTAATGGCACGGATCAGGGTTTCATTGCGCCATCTTTTGCGGATGAAAAACCAAAGTGACGAAACGGTTTTTGAGGTCTCAAAATTGAAAGTGGATCTAGCCGCCCGGATCGTCACCGTTAAAGGGAAGGAAGTCCATCTAACTCCGAACGAATACAATCTTTTGACCATCCTGATCCGATTCGCGGGAAAGGTCGTCACCCAAAAGATGATCACCAAGGAACTTTGGGGCTTAACCGAGTCGGAACAGGCCAATTCTTTAAGGCTTTATGTCCATCAATTGCGCGATAAGATCGAAATAGATCCGGCTTTGCCTGAATACATCCTGACTGAACCAGGGGTCGGTTACCGTTTGGTCTGTGAATAGTAATTCCTTAATACATTCTTCCTATATAAAACACTCGTTAAACTTTGCCCTAATCCTCTTCTTTACATTGTATTTATTACTGGCCATCCACTAATGTAGGCCTGTTTTCCAAATCCTAAGGAGGCTGTGGCAATGAGACTAACGGGAAGGACAGTTCTGATCACGGGCGGTGGTTCGGGTATCGGCGGCGGGCTGGCGGAGGCTTTCCACCAGTTAGGCAATAAGGTCATTATCACGGGCCGACGACCCAATGTCTTGAAGGAAATGACCCACAAATACAAGGGTATGGAAGCCTATGCCATGGACGTGTCGGACGCGGGTGACGTTCAGAAAATGTTCAAGGCCGTCTCCAAGAAGTTTCCCGCCCTGGATGTGGTAATCAACAACGCCGGTCTAATGCTCTGGCCTGATTTCGCCGGAGGAAAGAACCTGGGGAACGACTTATTCATGGAGATCGACGTCAATCTCAAGGGCCTCATCCAGATGACGACGGTCTTCTTGCCCCTGCTCAAGAAGCAAAATGAAGCCTCTCTTATCAACGTCAGTTCGGGCTTGGCCTTCGTGCCTCTCGCCCCCACGCCCATCTATTGCGCCACCAAAGCGGCGGTCCATTCCTTCTCCGATTCCCTTCGTTATCAGCTTCGCGGGACATCGGTGGAAGTGATAGAGATCGCCCCACCCGCGGTGGAGACAGGCCTGGGCCAGACGCCTGGAAAGCCGGAGGGCAATTATCCCCGGATGCCTTTGGATCAATTCACCAAGGAAACCATGAAAGCTTTGGGTGGGAAGAAGAAGGAAATATTGATCGGCGGGGCCAAGTTCCTGAAATTTGGGTCGCGGTTCTTCCCCGGCAAGGTTTTCAAGATACTGAATCCCTAAAAACCTTAAAAAAATATTTTCACCACCAAGGCACCAAGACACCAAGTAAGTCTTTTCCCTGAAAAATCAAATTTTAGTTTTTGCTTTTCTTGGTGACTTGGTGTCTTGGTGGTTAGAATGGGTTTTATGAAAAATGACATCATCGAGGTCAAGAACCTCACCAAAAAGTTCGGCGACTTCACCGCCGTGAACGACATTTCCTTTACCGTAGGCCTGGGGCGTATCTTCGGCTTCCTCGGCCCCAACGGCGCTGGCAAGACCACCTCCATCAAGATGCTCACCACCCTCCTGAAACCCACCACAGGCCGTATCCTCCTGGACGGCCAAGACCCGGCCGTCGACCAGACGGCGGTGCGCCGGACCTTCGGCATCGTTTTCCAGGACCCCAGTTTGGACGACGAACTGACGGCCCTGGAGAACATGGAATTCCACGGGGTCCTCTATAAGGTGCCCAAGGCCCTGAGGAAACAACGCATCGAGGAACTGCTCAAGATCGTCGAGTTGTGGGACCGGCGCGACGACCTGGTAAAGCAGTTTTCCGGCGGGATGAAGCGCCGCCTGGAGATCGCCCGGGGCCTTTTGCATCATCCCCGCATCCTTTTCCTGGACGAGCCCACCGTGGGCCTGGACCCCCAGACCCGCAACCATATCTGGAGCTATATCCAAAACCTCAATAAAAAAGAGATGATCACGGTATTCTTCACCACCCATTACATGGAAGAAGCCGACCGGGTGGCCGACGAGGTGACCATCATCGACCACGGCAAGATAGCGGCCCAGGGCACACCCTCAGCCCTCAAGAAAAAAGCCAAGGCCAAGACCCTGGACGAGGCCTTCATCAAGCTTACCGGCCATTCCCTGCGCGACGAGGACGCCACTGAGATCGACGGCATGCGCATGCACCGAAAAATGTGGAGGCGCTGACATGAGCACCATTTACATCATGTGGATCCGTCAACTGAAACGCTATTTCCGTTCCAAACCCCGGATGATCGGTTCCCTGGGCCAGCCCCTCATCTTCCTGCTGGCGTTCGGCTTTGGGTTCGGCCGCATCTATTCCCAGGCGGGCAAGGGTGACTATCTACAGTTTCTGGCGCCGGGGGTGATCGCCATGGGCGTGCTCTTCACGGGCGTCTTTTCGGGGATCGAGATCATCTGGGACCGGCAATTCGGGTTCCTCAAGGAAACCCTGGTGGCTCCCGTGCCCCGGCTTCATATCATGATCGGGCGCACCTTGGGCGGAGCAACCGTGGCCATGTTCCAGGGCGCGATCATCCTGGGACTGGCCGCCCTGTTCGGTTATCGGCCCTCGATTTCCGAACTGCCGCTTGCGTTGGTCTTTATGTTCCTCATCGCTGTGCTTTTCACCGCCTTCGGCACGGCCCTGGCGTCCCAGGTGGATGATATGCAGAGCTTTCCCCTGTTCATGAACTTCCTCGTCATGCCCCTTTTCTTTTTGTCCGGGGCCATGTTCCCGCTGGCCGGTCTTCCCCCCGGGATGGCCATCGTCACCACCCTGAACCCGCTTTCTTACGGGGTGGACGGTTTGCGGTCGGCCTTGGGGCAACCTTCATTTTATGGAATGGGATTGGACTTGCTGGTTTTATGCCTTTGCTCGGCACTGCTATTGGCGGTGGGAAGCTATCTTTTCTCGAAGATACAGATCTAGCGAACTTCCGCTATGGGCAGAGTGTCTCCTGCCCATTCTCACGAACACTCGAATTTTTATTACGTGATCTTTTCCAATATACCCTTTAACTCTTCGTACGATTCCGCCCGGCGCAATCCTTTTTCCTGTTCCTTCAATGCGTCGCAGGCCTTGAACAATATCCCCACATCCGCGCCCTTGAGCATCTTCACGTCATTGAATGAATCACCGACCGCGATCGTCCCAAAACCAGCTTCCTTGAAACGCTTGATCACTTCGATCTTGCCGTCCGGCTCGCGCAATGTATAACCGGTCACCATCCCCTTTTCATCGATCACCAGGGAGTTGGCGTAAGTGAAGGGATTCCCGATCTTTTCCGTGAGAGGCCCGATATAGTCGTAATAACTCCCGGTCAAGATGGCGACCTGCGCCCTGGTCCTTAACCAGTCCAAGAATTCTTTCGCGCCCTCAAAAGCCTCCATTTTGGCGACGATCTTGTGCATTTCATGGATGCCGAGGCCGTGTTTTTTCAGAAAACCTATCCTCATCTTCATCAACACATCGTAATCAGGCTCATCCCTGGTCGTTTTCATGAGTTCGGGAATACCGGTGATCTTGGAAAACTCTTCCCAGAACTCAGGGATCAGCACTCCCTCCAGGTCAAAACATACCACCTTCATATTGTTACCCCCGGACGGATGGAATCGCGCATGTCTGACCTTTCCCGAGCACTCGATACAAAATCGCGTTAGTTTAACTGATTTCAGCCGGGCACCCATTGGATAAGTCCCAGGCGGACTCAAACCGATCGTTCCTGGTATTCTGCCTTCGACCCTTCCCAACAATTTTGCCGAAATAACGGTTCATTAAAACGGCCAAAATACAGGAAAAATGGCCCAAATTACAACAATAAGACAATATTAAGATTTTATTAAGATTGGCACTTCCAACCACGGTTTCATTGAATCCACATTAAAAAAAGATAAAGATTCTCCGCTATAGCCGAATCGTTCAAGCGCCATCGTTTCAACGCGCAATCGAGCGAACGGGGGACCCAATCCGTTTGGGGCTAAGACTTGATACCGCCAGGGATCAAGCCGGCGAGCCTTTCGCGCCGAGCCCGACAGCTAACCCCGCAGGCTTCGGAGGATACGAATGTTCGACCGCATCAAACAACTGTTCTTTGGCCAGGATAAAGATCCCCTCGCCCCCGACGTTTTCCACAAGATCACCTTGGTGGCTTTTCTAGCTTGGGTCGGTCTGGGCGCGGACGGATTGTCCTCCTCATCATACGGCCCTGAGGAAGCCTACCGGGCCTTAGGTGTGGAACACCATCACATCGCTTTTTTCCTGGCCTTGGCCGTCGCCGCTACGGTCTTCATCATCTCCGCCAGTTACAGCCAGATCATCGAGTATTTCCCATCGGGCGGCGGCGGCTATGTGGTCGCCTCCAAACTTCTCTCTCCCGGGGCCGGTCTGGTCTCCGGGTCCGCCCTTCTGGTCGACTACATCCTTACGATCAATCTCTCCATCGCGGCCGGTGCGGACGCCATTTACAGTTTTTGTCCGGCCTCCTGGGCCACCACGAAGCTGACCGCCGAGATCGCCATGGTCCTACTCCTCATCTGGCTGAATATGCGGGGCATCAAGGAATCCATCACGACTCTCCTCCCCATCTTCCTCCTTTTTGTGGGAACCCATATCGTGCTCATCCTCGCGGGTCTGATCGGGCAATCCTCCCATTTGGGTCCCATGGTCACCGGCGCCTTTCAAGAGACCCACCAGATCACCTCGAGCTCCCTGGGCGTCTGGGGTTTCCTGGTCGTCTTTTTCACCGCCTATAGCTTGGGCGGCGGGACTTATACGGGTATCGAGGCAGTCTCCAACGGATTGAACAACCTGCGCGAACCCAGGGTTCAGACCGGTAAGAAGACCATGTTGTACATGGCCACCTCTCTGGCCCTTACCGCCGGCGGCATCCTGGTCCTTTATATGCTTTGGGATGTCCAACATGTCCCGGACAGGACCATGAACGACATGTTGGCCGAAGCCGTTTTCGCCAATTGGAATTGGGGCGGGGTCGCGATCGGGAAAGCCCTCGTGTACCTGACGATCCTTTCGGAAGGCCTCCTCCTTTTCGTCGCGGCCCAAACCGGTTTCATCGACGGCCCCAACGTTCTTTCCAACATGGCCGTGGACTCCTGGATGCCCCACCGTTTCGCCAACCTTTCCCACCGTCTGGTGCGTATGAACGGCATCCTGGTCATGGGCATTTCCACCCTCATCATCCTGATCCTGGCGGGCGGCAGCGTGGATTTCATGATCGTCCTCTACGCCATCAACGTTTATGTCACTTTCAGCCTTTCCCAGCTTTCCATGTGCGTCCATTGGTGGCAGGCCCGCAAGACCCAGAAGGACTGGGTCCGCCGGTTCTTCATCAACGGTCTGGGCCTTTCCCTCACCCTCATCATCCTCATCGCCACCATCCTGGCCAAATTCGCCCAGGGCGGTTTCATCACCATTATCCTGACGACCGGGATCATCTTCTTATGCGTATTAGTGAAACGGCATTATCGAGGTGTGCAAACAGCTTTGAAACGCCTGGACGACGCCCTGACCAACCTGCCCCTGCCCGACTTAAGCGCCGATGAGCCGGCCCTGGGCCCTTGCGACCGGACCAAACCCGTCGCGGTGATGATGGTGGATCGGTACAACGGTCTGGGCATCCACGCCATCTTCTCGGTCCAAAAACTCTTCGGGAACCGCTTCAAGGATTTCTTGTTCATCTCGGTCGCTCGGATCGATTCCTCCAAGTTCAAGGGGGTTGAGGAGTTGGAAAACCTAAGGAAGAACACCGAGGAAAACCAGCATAAATACGTGGAATTGTGCCACAAAATGGGCTACCGGGCCGAGTGCCGCTACCTGGTGGACGTGGACTTGTTCGAGGGTTTGGACCATATCGCCGATGGGGTGGTGCACGACTTCAATGAACCCACCTTCTTCTCCGGCAAGCTCATCTTCGCCAAGGAGAACCTCTGGACCAACCTGCTCCATAACCAGGCTGCGTTGGAGATCCAACGCCGTTTGCTGTTCAAGGGGAACAACATGGTCATCGTGCCTGTACGGGTCCTGGAATAAGCGGTCGGAATTCGAAATTCGAAGAACGGGTCGATTGACCGTTTTTCGTTATAAAGGTTGCTGGATCTCATGAAAATGAGAAATAAATAGTGGGGAGGACGACTATGGACGCATTAGCACCAGGATTGATCATTGTGGTGTTGGTTGTCTTGAGCGCGTTTTATCTCAAGAGCATCTAAGAACTTCAACGAGGACGGACAATCAATTTTTAGCATTGATCCGTCCTCGTTTTTTCCTTCCCCTTTTACTCGTTGAAGAACAGGTAATAAACACTCATGCTGATCAAGGTCAATACAATGACCCCTGAAAGCCAAACTCCTCCCATGATGTCCTCCCCTTTTAATTTATTTTGAAGCCGACGCCGTCAGAGCGTCCAAAGCTAGATTCAAATTCAACACATTCACTCCCGGGTCTCCGATGAACCCCAGGAAACGGTCCTGAGTGTTCGCCGCCACTAACTCCCTCACTTTCGCGACGTCCAAACCCCGGGTTTTCGCCACCCTGGTCACTTGGTACTCCGCCGCCGCCGGGCTGATCTGGGGGTCCAATCCCGATCCTGAGGCAGTAACCAGGTCCATGGGCACCGGCCTGTCCGCCATGTCCGGGTGGGCTTTCTTTAAGGCATCCACCCTTCCCTTGACCGTATTGATGAAATCCGGATTCGTGGGTCCAGAATTGGATCCTCCCGAACTGGCGGCGTTATAGGCCTGGGGCGAAGTCGCGCTGGGACGACTCCAGAAATATTTCACGTCATCGAAGGGCTGGCCGATCAATTCCGACCCCATAGTCTTCCCATTCACCACGATCAGACTGCCTGAGGCCTGGCGAGGAAAAAGGATCTGTCCGAAGAGTGTCACCACCGCGGGATAGATCAAACCCACCAAAAGTGTGAACACGACCACGAAAAGGAACGAAAGTTTTGTTTGTTTCACTAATTCTTTGAACATAAAACCCTCCTTGTTGGTTACACCAATCCCAAAGAAACTAGGATCACGTCGATCAACTTTATCCCGATAAAAGGCACGACCAGCCCGCCTACTCCGTAAACCAGGAAATTGTTCAAAAGCAACTGCGATGCGGATGCCGGCTTGTACCGGACCCCCTTCAGGGCCAGGGGCACCAGAAAAACGATGATGACCGCGTTGAAGATGACCGCCGACAAGATGGCCGACTGAGAACTATGCAAACGCATGATGTTCAGGGCGTCCAATTCCGGATAGGTTAGGGCGAAAGCCGCCGGGATGATGGCGAAATACTTCGCCACGTCGTTGGCGATACTGAAGGTCGTCAACGAACCCCTTGTCATCAAAAGCTGTTTCCCGATCTTGACCACCTCAATGAGCTTGGTAGGGTTGGAATCCAGGTCCACCATGTTTCCCGCTTCCTTCGCGGCCTGAGTGCCGGTGTTCATGGCCACCGCCACATCGGCCTGGGCCAGGGCTGGGGCGTCGTTCGTCCCGTCCCCTGCCATAGCGACCAGCCGTCCTCCGGCCTGGGATTCGCGAATAAGCTTCAATTTGGCCTCAGGAGTAGCCTGGGCCAGGAAATCATCCACGCCCGCCTCAGCCGCGATAGCGGCGGCGGTCAGGGGATTGTCCCCCGTGATCATGACTGTCTTGATGCCCATCCTGCGCAGTTCGGCAAAACGCTCCTGAATGCCGCCCTTCACGATATCTTTCAGGTGGATCACACCCAGGACCTTCTTTCCTTCGGCCACTACCAGAGGCGTCCCGCCCCGGCGAGCGATAGCATCCACTCCAACCCGTACGTCATCGGGATATTTGCCACCCTCGTCTTTGATGTATTTCTCGACCGCGTCCGCCGAACCCTTCCGGATGGATCGCTTTCCAATATCCACCCCGCTCATGCGGGTTTGGGCTGTGAAGGGTATGAAATTGGCCTTTAATTGTTGTATCTCCTGGCCTCGAAGCCCGTACTTTTCCTTGGCCAACACTACGATACTGCGGCCTTCGGGCGTCTCATCCGCCAGGGAGGAAAGCTGGGCGGCTTCGGCCAGATCTTTGATGTCTATACCAGCGGCCGGGATGAACTCGGTAGCCTGTCGGTTGCCCAAAGTGATGGTGCCGGTTTTATCCAACAGAAGCATGTCCACATCACCAGCGGCCTCGACCGCCCGTCCCGACATGGCGATGACATTGGCTTGGATCATCCGGTCCATGCCCGCGATACCGATGGCCGATAGAAGTCCGCCGATGGTCGTAGGCGCCAAACATACAAAAAGGGCGACCAGCACTGTCACCGTAACCACCGTCCCCGCTCCCGAGACCGCTACGCTGAAGATGGAAAAAGGAAGCAAGGTCCCGCAGACGATAAGGAACACGATGGTCAAAGCGGCCAAAAGGATATTCAAGGCGATCTCATTGGGGGTCTTCTGGCGTTTCGCTCCTTCCACCATGGAGATCATGCGGTCCAGGAAGGACTCACCCGGGTTGGAGGATACCCTCACGATCAGCCAGTCGGAAATGACACGGGTACCACCTGTAACCGCGCTCCGGTCACCGCCGGACTCGCGCACGACTGGAGCGGACTCACCCGTGATCGCGCTTTCGTCCACCATGGAGATCCCCACTACAGCTTCACCGTCAGCGGGAATGAAGTCTCCCGCTTCGACCAACACCAGGTCTCCTTTGCGCAGGTCGCCGGACAATACCTCAGTGACCTTGGAGTCCTTATCGGCCTTGGAGAGCTTCTTTGCTTTCACTTCCTGGCGGCTCTTGCGAAGGGTGTCGGCTTGAGCCTTGCCTCGACCTTCCGCCATGGCCTCAGCGAAATTGGCGAAGATCACCGTGAACCACAACCATAGGGAAACGGCGAAAATGAAACTTGAAGCGCCTTCCCCCTTGCCGGTCAGGGCCTGAAGCCATAACCCCGTGGTCAGGATGCTCCCCACGTAGACCGTGAACATGACCGGGTTCTTGACCATGTGGACCGGCGATAGTTTCTTGAACGACTCGACGATCGCCTTGCGGGTGATCTCAGGTTCGAATAATTTGCGGGCCTTCGTGCTTTCAGTCATTTTAAAATCTCCTTTTCTCGTGCTTGGTGAAGCTTGAGACTGCGCCCTGGTCATCCCGGCTTTTGATCATTTTCCGTTCGCTGTTTGACTTTCCGGGCAATCCCCTTCCTTTGAAGCTTTCGTTTCTTTCGCATATTGAGCCATCCTTGCGATCGCCAGTACGGCAGCGGACCAAACCGCCAGAAAAACAGAGACGCGGATGTTGTCTAAGGGGGTGGAAGCCCCATTCATCAGCAACCCGATCATTTCTTTTTCGATCGGAAGCATCCCGTCTTTCCTCCTTTATTTCATTACATTTTCAACATCTTCAAGTGTTCCACGATGGGTCCAAGAGCCAGCGCCGGGAAAAAGGTCAGGGCGCCCACGATGATGATGGTCGATACCAGCATGACCACGAAAAGCAGGGTGTGGGTCGGAAGGGTCCCCGCGGTCTCAGGAACGACTTTCTTTTTCGCCAGACTGCCCGCGATAGCCAGGGCCGGAATGGCCAGCCAGAAACGGCCGAACCACATGGCCACCGCCCCCATCAGGTTATAAAAGGGCGTGTTGCCGTTGATCCCGGCGAAGGCGCTCCCGTTATTGGCCACTTGGGAGGTGAAGGCGTATAGGATCTCGCTAAAACCATGCGCCCCGGGGTTGGAAGGCCCCAACTTACCCGAGTCGGTGATCACCGCGATGGCGGTCAGGATCAGGATGGCCATGGGAGGGATGAGGATAATGAGGGAGGCCATCTTCATCTCAAAGGACTGTATCTTCTTGCCCAGGTATTCGGGTGTGCGGCCCACCATGAGGCCCGCCACGAAGACCGCCACGATGACGAAGACCAGCATGACGTAAAGTCCCGAACCGACCCCGCCGAACACTACCTCGCCAAGCATCAACATCCAAAGGGGCACGAAACCTCCCAGGGGGGTGAAAGAGTCGTGCATAGAATTGACCGCGCCGCAGGAAGTGCCGGTGGTGGCCGTGGCCCAGAAGGCGGAATTGCCGATACCAAAACGGACTTCCTTTCCTTCCATATTGCCGTCGTTCAAAGCAACCCCATGACTTCCCACTGTGAGCTTATTCAGGAGAGGATTCCCGGTCTGTTCCGAATTCACGCAGAGGTAGACCATCGGGAGAAAGAGGATCAGCATGGCTCCCAGCACAGCCCAGCCCTGCCTGCGGTCGCCCGCCATGACCCCGAAGGTATAGCAAAGGGCCGCGGCGATGGCCAACAAACCCACGACCTCCAATAGGTTCGTCAGGGGCGTCGGATTCTCGTAAGGGTGTGCCGAGTTGGCGTTGTAAAAGCCGCCGCCATTGGTGCCTAACTGTTTGATGGCGATCTGAGAAGCCACCGGCCCCACTGCCAGGGACTGGTCCGTGACCACCACATGGGTCATGGTGGGTTTGCCGTCCTTACCCATCACGGTCACCCCCTGGGCGTTGGTCACAGGCTGGTCATAGGAAGTCGGCTGGACCAAAGTGGCCGTCGGGTAAGGCGCGAAGGTTTGGGGCGTCCCTTGCTGGATCAAAACCAGGGCCATCACGAAGCTCAATGGGAGAAGGATATAGAGGGTGGTTCGGGTCATATCCACCCAAAAATTGCCAAGCTTATCGGTTTGCTTGTGGGTAAAACCCCGGAAGAAAGCCACCAGCGTAGCCATTCCGCTGGCCGCCGAAAGGAAGTTGTGCACGGCCAACCCGGCCATTTGGGTGAAATAACTCAGGGTGGATTCGCCGCCGTAATTCTGCCAGTTGGTATTGGTAATGAAGCTGATGGCGGTGTTAAAAGCCAGGTCCGGCGCAACCGGGGATTGTCCGGCGGGGTTGAATGGCAGATGTTGTTGAACCCTCATGATGATATAGAGAACGATGCCGCCCACCATATTGAACAATAGCATGGCAATGGCGTAACCCTTCCAATCCATTTCCTCACCAGGTTGTACCCCGCAAAGGCGGTAGACCAGCCTCTCCAGCCATCCGAACCACTTGTCCAGGAAGAAGGGTTTATTCTCGTAAACCCGGGCCATGTATAAGCCCAGTGGTTTTACGAGGGCCAACAGGACCGCCATGTAAAACAAGATCTGTACCCATTGATTGGTTGTCATTTAAATTCCCCCAATAAAATAATTTTAAAAGGTTTTAAAACAGCTCCGGTTTCAACATGGCGAAAACCAAATAGACCAAAAGGCCCGCTGAAACGATGCCGCTAACGATGTAAACGATGCTCATGATTCCTCTCCCATCAGCCCTTCCAGGGCGTAGATCAACCATATCGAAGACACGGACAGAACCAAGAAAAGAATGACACACCAAAATTCCAGCATGGTTATTCCCTCCCCGATTGAGCAATGACCGTCACCTTCGACAGATCCTTCTCTTCGTTTTTTTTCTTGAGCCACTGAATGGTCTCCCCCAGAAGCAGGCATAGAGCCCCGAAGATCACTGGGGTCAATAGGAACAAGATCGATTGGGTCATGTCATCCTCCTCGCCGTCTTTCACTGTCTGAATTTCCTCTACACGGGAATAGTAGGACGGAAGCCGATAAGGATGCTGTTAAGAGAAAGCTGGAACTTATATGGAAATGATTAAAATGAAGGAATTTTCAACGCCCTTTCATTGCCAAGGTCCGCGGCGCGAGCGTAAAATCTTTCCATGAACGACAAACGTCCTGATCCGGACATCCTTCTTAGTCAGGTCCAAGCCGAGGAAAAGGCCGAGCGGCGCGGCAAGTTGAAGATCTTTTTTGGGGCCTCGCCCGGTGTGGGCAAGACCTACTCCATGCTTGAATCCGCTCGCGCCAAAAAGGCGGAGGGTTTGGACGTGGTTGTTGGCCTATTGGAAACCCACGGTCGGAAGGAAACTGCTTCCCTCCTGGAAGGCCTGGAGATCATCCCACCCCAGGAATTGGAATACCGGGGAGCCAAACTCAACGAATTCGATATCGACGCGGCCTTGAAGCGCAAACCCGGCCTCCTATTAGTGGATGAACTGGCCCATACCAACGCCCCCGGATCTCGCCACCTGAAACGTTGGCAAGACGTGCAGGAACTTCTCGACCTGGGCGTGAACGTCTATAGCACCCTGAACGTCCAGCACCTGGAAAGCTTGAACGACATCGTGGCCCAGATCACGGGTGTGGTCGTGAGGGAAACCCTACCGGATAAGGTTCTGGAAACCGCCGATGAGGTGGAACTGGTCGATCTTCCCCCAGACGACCTCCTGAAGCGCTTGCAAGAGGGCAAGGTTTATATGCCAGAAGCGGCCCAAAGGGCCGTCCAGAATTTTTTCAAAAAGGGTAACCTTATCGCCCTTCGGGAAATGGCCTTACGGACCACCGCCGACCGGGTGAACGACCAGGTCCAGGACTACCGTCGTAACAAGGCCATCACCCAGACCTGGGCCACCACCGACCGCATCCTGGTTTGCGTTTCCCCCAGCCCCTCCTCGGCCAATCTGGTACGGGCCGCCCACCGCATGGCCAAATCCCTGAGGGCCGACTGGATCGCCCTTTATGTCGAGATCCCCTCTCGTTCCGGTGATGAAGCTAGGGCTCAAGCCATCAGGCATCTGAGGTTGGCCGAACAGTTGGGAGGCGAAACCGCCACATTGAGCGGCCAGAATTTCGCTGAGGAGGTCATGGATTACGCCCGGGAACGCAACATCACCAAGATCTTCATCGGCAAACCCCCGGCCTATTCCTGGCGAAGCCTATTCAACCATTCTCCCGTGGACCAACTCTTACGGGCGAGCGGGGACATCGACGTTTACGCCACCAAAGGGGAGACTGAAGATATTCGGGAAAAAATAAAACCGGCCGGATCTGGTTTGGAGAAAAAAGAATTCGATTGGCAGGGCTATGGGTACGCGCTTCTGACCGTGGCCGCGAGTACGGGCCTTGCCTGGCTTTTCTATCCGGGAGTGGATCTGGCCAATCTCATCATGGTTTATCTCCTGGGTATCCTGGCGGTTTCGTACCGACAAGGTCTGGGGCCCTCCACTCTGGCGTCTTTTTTAAGCGTCTTCGCTTTCGATTTTTTCTTTGTGCCTCCCCGCTTCTCGGTGGCGGTTTCCGATACCCAGTACATCTTCATGTTCCTGGTCATGCTGTTGGTGGGCCTTTCCATCAGCAACCTGACGGTCCGGGTAAGGAACCAGGCCAAGTTGTCCCGCCTCAGGGAGCGCCGCACCGCGGCTCTTTATTCCTTGAGCCGGGAGCTGGCGTCTACCTGGGGGACTGCCCAGCTTTTAGAGATCGCCGTCAAGCACATCTCCGAGGTCTTCGAGAGTTCCGTCGTCGCCTTCCTACCCGACGGGAACGGCCGTCTACAGGCGCAATGCGGGGCTATCCAGGACTTCAATCTCTCACAGAAGGAAATGGCGGTGGCTCACTGGGCCTATGACCTGGGCCAGATCGCCGGCCTGGGTACCGACACCCTGCCCAGCACCGAGAGCCTCTATCTTCCCCTGCTCGCGTCGGGTGAGCCGGTGGGATCATTGGGGGTCAAACCCACCCACCCGGAAAAACTACTGATCCCGGAACAGTTACATCTTCTGGAGGCCTTCGCCCATCAGACCGCCCTGGCCGTGGCGGCGGACAAGCTCTTGCAAAAACAACAACAGACCCAGATGCAAGTGGAGGCCGAGAAACTGAGGAGTTCCCTTTTAAGTTCCGTGTCCCATGACCTGCGCACACCCCTGGCCGCCATCACAGGTTCTTCCAGCAGCCTACTCCAGAATGGGGAGTCACTCCCCCCCTCAACCCGCAAGGACCTTCTGGAAAATATCCATGACGAGGCGGAGCGTCTGGAACGACTGGTCAACAACCTTTTGGAGATGACCAAATTGGAATCAGGATCGATCAAACCCAATAAAGAACTGAACCACCCCGGAGAGGTTATCGGGTCCGCTATAGCACGTTTGGACAAAAAGTCCCAAAGCAGGCCCCTCCATACCCAGATTCCCCACGATCTTCCTTTGGTACCCATGGACAGCCTATTGATCGAGCAGGTGGTGGTAAACCTCCTGGATAACGCGTTTAAATACACCCCTCTAGGACAACCCATAGACGTCTCAGTGAGGCAGGAAAAAGGGCATCTGGTAGTTGAAGTGACCGATCAAGGACCGGGATTGCCGGAGGAAGACCTGGGACGGCTTTTTGAGAAATTCTACCGGGGACCTCAGAACGGACGAACGACCGGCGCTGGATTGGGCCTTTCTATATGTAAGGGATTCGTGGAGATCCATGGCGGGACCATCACGGCCGAGAATCGACCCGGCGGCGGGGCACTTTTTCGGTTTACAATACCCTTGGCTGAAAGTCCACAGTCGACAGTCCACAGCTGACAGCCGCCGCAAACATTCGACTGTCGACCGCGAACTGATTTTTTTGAACTGCTATTCAAGGAGTTTATATGGCGGAGAATGGGGTCATTCTACTTATCGAGGACGAACAGCCCATCCGGCGTTTCCTGAAACCTTCCCTGCAAAGCCAGGACTTCAAGGTTCTGGAAGCGGTGACCGCTGAGGAAGGCCTGGCCCTGGCCTCATCCCATAATCCCGACCTTATCCTTTTGGACCTGGGCCTTCCCGACTTGGACGGTCTGGAGGTCCTGCGCCGTTTGAGGGAATGGACCACCACCCCCATCATCATCCTGACGGCCAGGGGGAAGGAAAAGGACAAGATCGCGGGGCTGGACGCGGGAGCGGACGATTATTTGACCAAACCCTTCGATATGGGCGAACTGATGGCCCGTATCCGGGTGGCCCTTCGCCATTCCCAGAGGATGAAACAGGGGCGGGAGGAATCCATCTTCGAGACGCCCGACTTCAAAGTCGATATGGCCGCTAGGGTCGTGACCGTAAGGGGCAAGGAAGTCCACCTGACCCCCAACGAGTACAATCTATTGGCTTATCTCATTCGTTTTGCGGGAAAGGTAGTGACCCAAAAGCAGATTTTGAAGGAAGTCTGGGGCCCCGCCAGCGGGGACCAGGTGCAGTATCTGCGGATCTATGTCTACCAGCTTCGCCAGAAGATCGAGGCCGACCCGGACCGCCCCAAATACATCCTGACCGAATCGGGTGTGGGATACCGTTTAAAAACCGAGTAGCTGAAAACGCCTCTCTATCTCGCGCTCTATTTGAGAACCAGTAATTTCCCCATAGACCGGCCTTTACTGGTCGTTACTGCCACATAGTAGATCCCATCCGCCAGGTTATTCCCTCCCCTATCCTTCAAACTCAAGTTGACCACCGTTCCTGACAGCACCGAAGGTAAAGTCGTGTCCAGCACCTTCCGGAACGCGATGGTATATATCTCTATCCTCACATTCGATATTCCGGAATAAGCCGCGGGGAGGATAGAAACCGTCGGTCCAGTCGCCGGATTGGGGAAAATCACAACCTTGTTCATCCCTGATGCCGGTGTGGGTGTGGAAGTGGGGATCATTGTCTCTGTGCTTGTGACAGTATCCGTTTCGGTGGGAGTCGAGGTCGCCGTTGGGGATGGTGGGATTTGAGTATAGGTGGCGGTAGGAGGCACAGGAGTATTGGTCAATGTAGGCGGAATTGGAGTGTTCGTGTCGGTTGGAGGGATCGGAGTACCTGTCTTGGTTGAAGTTGAGGAAAGGGGAACGGTGGCGGTCGGTGTGAAAGTCGCGGGGACAGAGGTGTTTGTTACCGTTGGCGGTACTGGTGTATAAGTTCGGGTAGCCGTCGAGGATAGCGTAAGGGTGAAGGTCAAAGTCGCCGTGGCGGTCGATGTGCTCGTAGAGGATGGAGGAACGGGGGTATCGGTGTAAGTCGAGGGCATTGCCGTATTCGTTTTCGTCGGCGAATTCGAAGGGAATGCGGTGAACGAAGGCGTAACCGTAGCCGTGAAAGTATCGGTATTGGTCGGTGGAATTGGGCTATTGGTTGAGGTCGAGGTGGCCGGTGGAGGAGTGAACGTAAAGGTGCTCGTAAATGTCACCGTTGGCGAGGCGGTAGGTGGCACTACCGTATCGGTGGAAGTCGGGGGAACAGGTGTATTGGTTTTTGTAGAAGTGAATGTGGTTGTAGCAGTTGGAGGGATCGGAGTGTTGGTCAGAGTCGGTGGAACCGGCGTATGAGTTAAGGTATTGGAGAAAGTTAGAGTTGGGGTGTTGGAAAGTGTGGAAGTAGCGGTTGGAGGTATGGGCGTATTGGTCTTGGTGGTGGTGGATGTAAACGTGGAAGTCGGTGGATTAGGTGTAAAGGTCTTTGTAGGTGTTAATGTGGCTGTAGCCGTCGGAGGTACTGGAGTGTTGGTCTTCGTCGAAGTAAATGTGCCTGTGGAAGTAAGGGTAAAAGTTGGTGTCGGTGGGATCGGGGTGTTGGTTTTGGTGGCTGTTGGTGCCGAGACTGTGAAAGTCGGCGTAGGAGAGGAACCACAGGCGGGATAAACGATGTCGGCGTCATAGGACCCGATATTGGTCGGCGGCTGGGAGCCGTTCACACGGCAATTACAATTGAAGGTCACGCCCCTGGCATGGTGGATATCAAAGGTGGTCGCCCCGCCGGTACTGGTCACCGTGACCCCGTCGAACAAAACATTGGTAACAGGCGCCTCTGGTACGGCCCAGAATATCCCGGGGCCCTTGGCCCCGCTGGCGGTGGAGGCGGTGATGTTTTGGAGGGTGATATTTTCCCAATAAGGGGTGGTGCTGGTGGTGGCTGCGGCTGTGTCGGATGAGGGAGGTAAGTTGGCCGGATACCAGCTGTTGAGATAGAAGGGATAAGCGAGGATGCCCGTCATGGTGATGTTGGAATAAACCATGTTGCTGTTGGTCCCGCCCCGATCCCTGCCCGATTTCCAACGCAGACCGTATTGGGTCCCATTGAATGTGCAATGGTCGACCAAAAGGTCTTGGACCCCTCCCTGGGTGTATCCTCCGATGGAAAGCCCATGACCTGTCCCGAAAGTGCAATTGCGGATGGTGACACCCTGGACCGCCTGGGAACCGCCTAACTGGATCAAGTCGTCCCCATCGCTGATATAACAATTCTCGATCAGGACGTTTTTCCCCCGAAGATCGATTCCATCCGTGTTGGGGGAAGGCCAAGCCGCCGTGATGCTAAGACCCGCGGCGTAAATATTGGAGCCGTTCCCCAGTAACTGTATGTGGAACATTGGGGAATTCTGGACCGTGATTCCAGTCACCGTCACTCCGGTACAATTGGTCAAATAGATCATGGCGGGCGGTCTGGCGGTCGAACTATTGTTGTTAAAAGCGGTCCACCAGGCGGCGCCCTGACCGTCCATCACCCCGCTTCCATCGATCGTGATATTGGTCAGGCTGGAACCGGTCAGGAAATTATCGCTCGCAGGAAATGTTCCCATGGCGGTCATCTGGAGGGTCGCCCCGGCGGATAGTTGAAAGGTCATGTTGCTTTTCAGTGTCACGGGACCGCTGAGGAATGTCCCAGCCGGGACCAACACGGTCCCTCCACTCCCCACCGCGTTGATGGCGGACTGGATGGCGGAAGCGTTATCCGCGCTACTGGTCGAGGCATTATAGGGGGAGGAAGTGATGTTGATGGTCTGGGAGAAAGCGGAAGCGCAGAGGAAGAAAAAGAAAAACGAACAGCTCGAAAACGCTTTCACGCATTGATAAAAAAAACCGCCGTGCTTCTTTGGCACAGGGGACATATTCATACTGTTAACGCTGATCATTTTTAACCCCATGATTTTCAGATCAACCCTGCAAGGCTGACCTTCAAACAATGAACGCTACTGATTATTAGTACCGAACGAGAGTGTCTTTATTCCTTGTTCCGAGTCCTGTTTTGTGTGGTTTTACATGCGTTTTTACAATTTTGGCTTTTAAAACGCTCTCTACCTTAATACAAGCATTTTGCCTGTGGATTTCCCCGCTTTGGTCGTCACCACTACGTAAAAAAGCCCGTTCGCCAAGCGACCACCCGATTGATTCGTCAAGTTCACGATGACGGGTGTGCCGGAAGCCACTAAATAGAAAGTCTCGTCCTGCACTTTTCGGAAGGCCACCGTGTAAATTTCAACTCGAACATTGGAAGTACCCCAATATGCCGAAGGTAGGATATTGACCGTCGATCCCGACGCTGGATTCGGGTAGAGGCTCAACATGCCGCCAGCCACCGTCGGGGCGGATGTCGCCGTCGACGTGAAAACCATGGTGGGCGTGGATGATGCGGGCTCTGTGCTTGTGTTCGTCAAGGAAGGGGTAGCGCTGAATGAGTCAGTGGGGGTTGCCGTGAAGGTTGAGGTAAGGGTGTTAGTCGGCGTGAAGGTTTTCGTTAAAGTAACCGTGGTAGTCGAGGTCCACGTACTGGTCGCGGTTGCGCTAGTCGTCGAAGTAATACTAGCCGTGGGCGTAGAACTCAACGTAACGGTGTTGGTCTCAGAAGGGGTATTGGTCGGAGGTTGGGTTCCTGTGGGCGAGAATGTCGATGTTCCGGTAACGGTCGGGCTGTTCGTCTTAGTTTGTGTCGTGGTTGCCGTATTGGAGAATGTAGACGTCGCGCTTGTAGTTGGTGTCATCGAAAGGGTCGAGGTCATGGTGGGAGTCGGCGTTCCAGTGGAAGATAACGTATAGGTCATTGTCGAAGTGGACGTGGAGGTCGAAGTCGTGGTTCGGGTTGGGGTTCCCGTAAAAGTCGCAGACACGGAGGAGGTAACAGTCGGGGTAAAGGAATCGGTCAAAGTGAAGGTTTGAGTTGCGATCATGGCCGGCGTCGACGTAGGAGTGTTGGTGAAAATAGAAGTTGGGGTTTTTGTGGGTGTGGGGGATGGCGTTGTCGACGCGGTGGGAGTATTTGTACCCGTAGAGGAATTGGTACTTGTCGGTGTGGGTGTTAAGGAACTGGTGTGAGTTTCCGTCATCGTTGAGGTCATGGTGGAAGTGTTGGTGTGGGTAATCGTGGAAGTACTTGTCGTCGTAGATGTATTGGTTGAAGTGGGACTGGCTGTCGGCGTTGGCGTCGCGGTTGAAGTCAAGGTATTGGTTCTTGTGGCTGTTGAGGTATCGAAGGGAGTATTGGTCCAGGTTGCCGTTGGGGTGCTTCCTCCCGGCGTCGGTGTGGGCGTGGCGAATCCGGTCAACTCCAGACGAACATAATCGTATTCGAATCCCTCCCCATTGCTGGCGCCACCCGTCGGCCTTAGTCCGATGTCTATCTCGTTCATGCCCGCTTTCAGTTTCGTTCCCGCGAAGTCCAGGTACGCGTCTCCCCAGGCCCCTTGTGAACCCAGGCGGACGATGGAGTCGAAACTGACGTTCGGCGGGTAGAAGCCGGTGGTCGCGTTCGTTATCGTTGTGTAATTACCGTCCGTGGAACCCATGACCGAAGCGGTTTGGATGGTCCCGTTAATCGTGAGGATGCAAGCCGAACTGAAAGCGGACGCGAAGGCGATGTAAAGCCTGGCGGTTTGAGCCGCCGTAGGGGCCGTTGCCAGATTGAAAAAGATCTTGGATGTCGACCCTACATAAGTGGTCCCCGAAAGTACCGTGGGCTGACAATAGTTCCAGTCGGTACCAGGGTCGCTGGTCCCCACCACAAAGCTGACCCCGTTGGGATACTGGGCCGGATAGGCCATGAAGGCGGCCCAAGTCGCCGGTACATCGTAAGGCGGCCCTCCCGCATAGGCCGGCAGGACACCGTTATAGGGCGTTGATTGATGTTCCCCGTTGTTGAATTCATTCGAATTCCTGTCGGGAGTTCCGATCTCCCACACTGTGGGTCCTAGACGCAGGGGCGACCAGATGAGCGCACCCAGATTCAGGGATTGGCCCGCGGTCACCGTAACATTCGTTTGTTCAAAAGTGCCGACCACGCCCGGACCGAAAGCCCAGAGGTTATAAGTACCGGGCAAAACGTTGGGGATTGTGAAACTACCTCCCGTGCCTGTGCGGACCCAGAATTGACAAGTGAGGTATTGCTGCTGGAAATCAACCCCGCCATCCACCGGTGCCAAACCGATCCATAGACTTACAGGGGAGGTTCCAGGATTGTACGGATCATTGATGGCAATGGTTCCGCTCACCGTGGCGCGACCGGAAGCCTGGGGATAGACCGTGCCGGTCGCGCCGGCCACCGGTTGAGGATTGAACCAGGTGTAAGGCCAAGCCGCTTGTTCCGCTTGAGCCTGGGCTTGGGCGTCCGCCCAAAGGACCCGTGCCTTAAGCGATACGGGATCGCTGGAGGAACCGGTGTATTGATTGGCGTAAATGAACGCGGGACCAAAGGTCTTGGAGGAAAAAGTTCCGGCAGGCTGGTCCTGGGTCAGGCCGAAACCGTAGTGCGCGCCTCCGAACATGTTCAACAGTGTGTTGCCGATATGCTCAGTGAGCTCCCGATGCATGGGGCCGCCGTCATATATTTCATGGCTGGGAACGGTCTGCCAGACACCGTAATTCGAGGTCGAGGAAGCCCAACCCCAGGTGTCGACTTGCCCCAATGGAGAGCTGTAGGAATATTTGCAATTCGTGAACCCGTTATAGATCCCGCTGGTCCACTGCATCACTTCCGGAGGCGCGCCGGCCACGGCGGTAGTTCCATCGGAGGGAGAGGCCATTTGCCTGAACCGGTACGGGTCCACACACAACCAATCGAAGGCGGAGCCTACATACATATTGGTTCGCAGTTCAGCGCCGGGGTAGTCGGGATAGCCGGCCTCATGGGTAAAGATTACCGTGTCGTAGATACCCTGCTGTCCACGTAAAAGATCGTAATAGACCGCCATGTCCATGGGGCTGGCTGTCGATTGGAGCCAAACTTCGGCCTGGTCACCGCCATTGTTCGCCGGGTTCACGCTCAACGTATAGACTGGGTTCGTAAGTGTGGGTCCACCGGACCCGTCGAAGTAAAAGTAACCCCCGCCGTCGCCTCCAGCCAAGAGGTTCGTGCCGTTGTAAGTGAAGTTTGTGATGTTGCCATTGGTCGTATTGATGACGAACGAGACGATGCCATTCGCCAATGTGACATTCGTGCCGTTAGTCGTAACTGTGACATTGGCCCCGGTGCCTGTGCCGCCACCCGCAACGTTAGCCCACGTAATTGCTGGTATCAGAGGAAGCGTCATAAAAATAAAAAGTTTTGTAAAAATGGAAAATTTTAAAACGCGGGGTGATAAATAGGTTTTAAAAGATAAAATAGAGAAATGCATTTCTCGTAGCCATCCGATATTTATTCCCCGCTCTTCAAAGCTGGGCAGTAACAGATTCCCTGTTAATTTGATTCATTTCGGGATGGCTTTATTCCCCAACAAAAACATTATCCTTAGAATACAAAGGTTTATCGTTCAAGTCGCTGACGACCTTGGATGTCTGAGCCACTATCCAACTCCGTACTTAAACGGGGTTGGATAGTGGCTAAACCATTCGTGAAAAGTTACATCTACTTCAGGATCAACACTTTGGATAAAGCGGTCGATGATTGGCCCAGGGATTTGACCGTGACCGACACGATGTAAAGTCCGCTGGCCAGGTTCCCTCCCGAGAAGTCCTTCTCATTCCAATAGATGTCGTGGTTGCCCGATGACCCAAAGGAAGAACCAGTCAAGGTCGTGGACCAGATCAATCGCCCCGCGATGGTGTAAACCTTTACGGTAACTAACGCCGAGGGGTCCACCACTACGGAGGAACCGTTGAAGGCCTTGGCGTGCACGGTGCTGCTGGTTGAACTTGTCCCATTACCCATCAAATTGACCGCCAGATTGACACCCGTACCCGTGGAGGGGTTCGGGTAAGCCAACACGCTGGCCGCCTTCAAGGCGGCGGAGGCTGCCGCAGGCTCCTGACCCCAAACCAGCGATCCATTCAAATAACCCGTGATCTTGGTCCATTGCGTGAAGCTGGTGTAAGGGGCGAAACTCCAGTCGTTATCCTGCAGCATGTTGCTCCAATCGCTCTTGTTGAACCGGCTCTGGACCTGGATCATTTGGCCCGGCTGAAGAACCAGATTCCCCGTGAACTTGTAACTCACATAGTTCGTCTGGCCTCCTAGAGTGGTGGGTTGAACCGTGATCTGCACATCAGTAGTAGCTGTGGTCCCAGCAGGCAATAACCCTGCCCAATCCACCCAGGCTTGTTCCGTTTGGTTGGTGCAATCGCAGTTGTACCAATAGCGGGCTTCCACGTTATTCAGGTTCAATGGCCCGGTACCCGTATTCACCACTTCGATCTGGGGATGTGGGCTGTTGGTGGAATCGGTCGTCACGCCAGCCAGGAAATACAGGGCCAAGGAACCAGCGCCTGAAGACGTCGGCGTGAAAGTCGCCGTATTCGACGGCACAGGTGTATCCGTCGCCGTTGGCGGAACCGGTATATGGGTAAAGGTAGAGGTTGGCGACGCAGTCCAGGTGAATGTCTTGGTGGCCGTAAAGGTCGATGTCGCCGTGAAAGTGGGTGGTACAGCCGTATTCGTCCTGGTCACGGTCGCCGTATTGGTGTTCTCCGGCGTAGAGGTGAAAGTCGGTGGTACCGGGGTATTCGTCACCGTTGGAGGCAGCACTGTATTGGTAGCCGTAGGCGGAACAGGCGTGTTGGTGAGGGTCGGCGGCAAAGACGTATCAGTAGCCGTTGGTATGAATGTATTTGTTCGAGTGACAGTAAAGGTAAAAGTGGCTGTAGGCGGTGCCGGAGTGTTAGTTACAGTCGGAGGCAGAGCCGTATTGGTGGCCGTAGGCGGAACGGGCGAATTGGTAGGTGTAGCAGTCCACGTATTCGTTTCCGTGTTTGTGGCGGTACGAGTCGAGGTAAAGGAATTGGTCCAGGTAGTTGTGGGACTATTGGTATGGGTAAGGGTGAATGTATTGGTGGGTGTTGGCGGGACCGGTGTATTGGTCTTGGTGGACGTAAAAGTAAAGGTCGTCGTCCCAGTCAATGTAAATGTTTTGGTTGGGGTCTGAGAGGCTGTCGGACTTGGCGGGATCGGCGTATTGGTGCGGGTGGGGGTGGGATTGGAGCCGTTACCCGGAGGAATGACAAGAAGGAGCATTTCATTGGGCTGAAGGTTCACGGTGAAGCTGGAACCGGTGGCTTGGTTCGTTCCCGCGATGGAGGCGATATTGGCGGGCGCCGGATTTACGGTCCCATTGATCTGAAGTCCAGGCGCTTCCTGGGGAGCTCCCGTAGATGAAGTTCCAGAAGGAAGCATCACCCAGGCTTGCCCTGAAACGGCTGGCGTGAACCCTGATATGGAAACCGTGGCGGGCATGCTGGTCGTGGGATTGTTATTGACCATGAAAAGGGTCAAGTTACCGGAGGCGTCCTTTGCCGCGTATGAACGGACGGTGGCGGCCGAGCTGTTACACGAAACCATGCTCGTGCCGAATTTGCCCGACAGCATGGGGTAGACGTAATAATTCGGGAAGGGAACGTCGGTGCTGGTGTTAATGAATCCAAAATCAGGGGAACCGCCGTTCTTGGTGGCCCAAAGGTTGCAGCCGATCCATCCGTTCTTGGCCGACTCCATCATCCATTGGGAGCAGAACATGGCGTTGATGTACTCGTTCATCAGGATACTGAGGCCGTTATTGATGTTGAATTCATCGTTGTAATATTTGATCTGTCCGACGTAAGAACTGCCCATATAAGTGGAAACGATGGAATCCAAACTGCTTTTCGAACTGCCCGGCAAGGTGAGATTTGCCAAAGAACTGGCGTCGACGGAAGACCCTGTGCCGGAAGGGCCCGGGTACTGGTGGATGATGAGATAATCGGGTACGATCCCGCCGTTCTTACATTGGGTCAACACATCCGGCGTCCAGTTACTGTAATCCCCCGCTCCTGGGGAGGCCACCGCCCCGACTTTGATGGTGGGGTCGACGGCTTTCATCGCCTTGTAATAATCGACGAAATATTGGCCATAGGTCGTGCCATTGGTGTTTCCCTGTTCCCAACTGCCATAATCCTCGTTGCCGACGTCAAAATAGGTTGCCCGGGCCGAACCAGCATTGGTCATGTTCCAGGTCACCCATGCCGCCGCCAGGCTGACCGCTTGGGCGTGGGTATATTGGGTGCCGCACCAGTTACCGCTAAAATTCACGATGGGATGCATCACACCACCGAATTTCTGGAGGAAAGAAATATATTCGGGCGTGGTGACGTCGTAACTAGCCTGGCATTGGATGTCGTTCCAATTGAGGATGTCAGCCCAGGACCCTCCCGGCCACCGGATGTTCTTGCTTCCGGAAACCTGCATGGCGGTGTTATAGGCAGAATCCGAGCCGTTATTCGTACCGACCCAGGGGGCCATATTGTTGCCGTAAATTTCGGAAGGGACCGTGCTCACCACTGTAGAAGCATTGACCGTGATGTTGGTTTGGGCGTAAAGAGCGGAAAAGTTAGAAAAAAGGAGCAACAGGGCCAGGCCTGGCAGGGCCTTGATGTAATTCCGCATTTTTTCTCCTCTTAATGCTGATTTTCAAACAACAAAACCGCCGGGATTCACTCCGGCGGTTCTTGAATCTCTTTCTACTTCAGGATCAACACTTTGGATAAAGCGGTCGATGATTGGCCCAGGGATTTGACCGTGACCGACACGATGTAAAGTCCGCTGGCCAGGTTCCCTCCCGAGAAGTCCTTCTCGTTCCAATAGACATCATGGTTTCCCGAAGACCCGAAGGATGCCCCGGTAAGCGTCGTTGACCATATCAATCGTCCCGCGATGGTGTAGACCTTCAGGGTAACTATGGCCGAGGGGTCCACCACTGTGGAGGAACCGTTGAAAGATTTGGCGTGCACGGCGCTTCCGGTTGAACTTGTCCCATTACCCGTCAAATTGACCGCCAGATTAACCCCCGTACCCGTGGAGGGGTTCGGGTAAGCCAACACGCTGGCCGCTTTCAAGGAGGCGGTAGCCGCCACTGGTTCCTGGCCCCAAACTAGCGAGCCGTTCAAATAACCCGTGATCTTGGTCCATTGCGTGAAGCTGGTGTAGGCCGCGAAGCTCCAGTCGTTATCCTGGAGCATATTGCTCCAGTCGCTCTTGTTGAACCTGCTCTGGATCTGGATCGACTGTCCCGGCTGCAAGATCAGATTTCCCGTGAACTTGTAACTCACATAGTTCGTCTGGCCACCCAAAGTGGTCGGTTGAACCGTGACCTGCACATCAGTAGTAGCTGTGGTCCCAGCAGGCAATAACCCTGCCCAATCCACCCAGGCTTGTTCCGTTTGGTTGGTGCAATCGCAGTTGTACCAATAGCGGGCTTCCACGTTATTCAGGTTCAATGGCCCGGTACCCGTATTCACCACTTCGATCTGGGGATGTGGGCTGTTGGTGGAATCGGTCGTCACGCCAGCCAGGAAATACAGGGCCAAGGAACCAGCGCCTGAAGACGTCGGCGTGAAAGTCGCCGTATTCGACGGCACAGGTGTATCCGTCGCCGTTGGCGGAACCGGTATATGGGTAAAGGTAGAGGTTGGCGACGCAGTCCAGGTGAATGTCTTGGTGGCCGTAAAGGTCGATGTCGCCGTGAAAGTGGGTGGTACAGCCGTATTCGTCCTGGTCACGGTCGCCGTATTGGTGTTCTCCGGCGTAGAGGTGAAAGTCGGTGGTTCCGGAGTATTCGTTACCGTCGGAGGCAGAGCCGTGTTGGTCGCCGTGGGCGGAACCGGACTGCTCGTGCTGGTCGAAGTAAACGGCACCGCCGTATTGGTTAGGGTAGTCGTCGCCGTATTCGTTACCGTCGGGGTGGCGGTCAATGTTGGCGGCACAGGACTATTCGTGCTAGTCGCGGACGGAGGTACCACCGTGTTGGTCCTCGTCAGGGTAGCCGTGCTGGTCGACGAAACAGTCGGCGTATTCGTTGAGGTAGGCGGCACCGCTGTATTGGTCCGCGTCAGGGTTGACGTACTGGTCGACGTTGACGTGGAAGTGAAGGTAAATGTCGATGTCGAAGTTCGGGTGGACGTCGAAGTAGGCGTCCCCGTAGACGTGGAGCTGTTTGTGTGGGTCGGCGTAAAGGTGAAGGTCGCAGTCGGAGGAACCGGGGTGATGGTCTTGGTTGGTGTGGGCGACCCAGAGGCGTTATAACCACTTAACTCCAAACGCACGTAATCATATTCAAAGCCTTGGCCAAGGCTCGCGCCGCCGGTCGGACGCAGGGTGATGTCGATCTCGTTCAGGCCAGCCTTCAGGCTGGTACCCGGGAAGTTCAGGTAAGCGTCGCCCCAGGCCCCATTCGACCCCAGACGTAAGGGAGTGTCGAAACTATGGTTCGGCGGGGTGAATCCATTGGTTGAATTGCCAATGGCGGCGTAGTTGCCGTCCGTAGAACCCATGACCGAAGCGGTTTGAACAACCCCATTGATCGTAAGAATGCAAGCCCCGCTATTGACGGCCGCGAAGGCGATGTAAAGCCGCGCGGTTTGGGAAGCGGTAGGCGCTGAAGCCAGATTGAAATAGATCTTGGACCCTGAGCCGACATAACTCCCTGAAGAATTGAGCACCGTAGGCTGCACATAATTCCAGTCGGTGGCATAGTTACTGCTTCCCACCACGAAGCTGACCCCGTTGGGGTATTGGCTCGGGTAGTCCATGAACGCGCCCCAATCTGTTGGTACGTCATATGGCGCGCCTCCCGCATACCCCGGCAGAACACCGCTATAGGGCGTCAATAAATGTTCCCCGTTGTTGAATTTGTTCGAGTTCCTGTTCGGATAGCCGATCTCCCACACCGTGGGTCCTTCACGGGGGGGGGCCCAGGTCACAGTACCCAAATTCAATGCGCCAGAAGCTACGGTGATGTTCGTCTTCTCGAAGGTGCCGGCCGCTCCCGGGCCGAAAGCCCAAAGGTTATAGGTACCGGGTAATACGTTGGGGATCGTGAAAGCTCCGTTCGCTCCTGTCGTGACCCAGAACTGGCAAGTCAAATACTGCTGCTGGAAGTCTATCCCGTTATCAACCGGCGCCAACCCGATCCACATGCTCGCTGGCGAAGCGCTGGGGTTGTAAATGTCGTTGATGGCGAATGTGCCGCTCACCGTGCCCCGGGCAGAGGCCTGGGGATAGGCCGACCCGGTCATGCCAGCCACCGGCTGGGGATTGAACCAGGTATAAGGCCAAGCCGCTTGTTCCGCCGCCGCTTGGGCTTGAGCGTCCGCCCAGAGCGTTTGAGCCTTCAGGGAAACGGGATCGCTGGAAGAACCTGCGTACTTGTTGGCATAAACGAACGCCGGGCCAAAAGTCTTGGAGGAGAAAGTTCCGGCAGGCTGGTCTCCGCTGGAGCCAAAACCGTAGTGTCCACCGCCGAACATATTCAATAGTGTATTGCCGATATGTTCAGTGAGTTCCCTGTGCATTGGCCCGCCATCGTAATACTCATGGCTGGGCAGGGTCTGCCAGATACCGTAGGGCTCGGTCGTGGAAGCCCAGCCCCAGACGTTTTCCTGGCCCAAGGGGGCGCTATACGCGTATTTGCATTCCGTTAAACCGTTGTAGATACCGCTAGTCCACTGCATCACTTCCTTGGGCGCTCCTGCCACGGCCACAGTGGTGTCGCTCGGTGACGCCATCTCTCGGAAACGGTAGGGATCCACGCACAGCCAATTGAACATGGAGCCTACATAAACGTTCGAGCGGAGTTCGGCACCGGCGTAATCGGGATAGCTGGCCTGGTGGGTAAGGATGAGGGTGTCATAAAAACCCTGCTGGCCGCGGAGCAAGTCAAAATAAGCCGCCGCGTCCATCGGGCTGGCGGTTTGTTGAAGCCATACTTCCGCCTGGTTGCCGCCGTTGTCAGCGGGGTTTACCGTCAAGGTATAGGTAGGGTTGTTGAAGGTCGGTCCGCCGGAGCCATCAAAATAAAAGTGACCTCCGCCGCTGCCCCCGGATAGGAGGTTCGTGCCGTTATAGGTGAAGTTCGTGATATTGGCGTTGGTGGTGTCGATAGTGAAGGAGACGATGCCGTTGGAAAGCACAACGTTCGAGCCGTTCTGTGTTACGGTCACATTTGCGCCGGTACCGGTACCGCCGCCAGCGACATTGGCGAATGAGAGATCAGGTGGTAAAGAAAGAATGGAGATCGCGAAGAATACAGCGAGTAAAGACCTATTCAAAGAACGAAACATTGAACCGTTTTCCGAAGATAAAGAAAGAAATTTCATTTCTCACCGCCACCCGTGATTTTTTTAACCCGCTCGTCAAAGCAGGGCTGTACACAACTTGGATTCAACGGGGGCCGGATTTATTCCATGAACCATTATTTTTTATTAGGGGAAGGTTTATCGTTGAAAGAAAGAAAATAATCGGAATGTGACAATAACAGGGCGGTAATAATTTTTATTTTACGTTTTGAAAATCTGTCGGATAACAGTTAAACGCAATCCTTTTAAGTCAATCCGAGACTAGAAAATCCAGACTTATTTTTGAACCGCAAGAACCTGAGTTCGGTAGCGATCTTCCCTGCCCGAGTCGTATTTCAGGTCGATCTGGTAAAAGTAATGGCCGGGGGCAAAGGTTTGAATATTAAGGACGCTTTGTTGGAAGCCGGAAGTTCTGACATCTTCAAGGCTTGCTGCCAGTACCCCGGAAGCGTTCCAAACCCGTATGTCCGCTTTCCCGTTCTCCACCATGTTATAGACGAAATTTACCGTGGGTCCGCTGGAGGGATTGGAATAAACATAGGGTTTATTGCCTGGAGCGGGCGGCGTTGGGGTGGGACTGCAATCGGCCATTGTAGTGACCGCGTTGGAAGTAACTGAAGCGGAAGGCGCCCCCACGTTCAACTGGGCCGAGTTGGTGAACGTCCCTCCACAATGTTCGGTCGTGGCGACCAATTGGACCGTCGCGGCCGAACCCGCTATCACATTGCCCAGGTTCCAGGTCGCCAATTGTCCGCTGAGAACAGGGCTTCCGGTCGAGGAGTAATAGGTCAAACCGGTCGGTAATGTGTCCGTCAGGTTCACGCCATCCGCGTCCGGCGACTGAACGATCTGCACATTATCAAAGACCACCGAGGAACCGCCCTGGACTTGGATGCCTGGCAATCCTGGTCCCAGGAAAATAGTCGTACTGGCCGCGGCTACCTGGGTCCCATTCACAAAACCGGTCAATGATACAGGGCCCACTCCTGATACCGCTAATCGGACCGTATACCATTGCCCCGCGTTGATGGTCACGCTGGCTGTCGTGAGAATTTGATAGGGGGAATTATCCTGGGCCACCAGGACAACATTACCAGTCGTCCCCTGGTAGACGGTCATTTGATATTGATTGTCCAGCGCGTCAATGCGCCACATCAACGCGGCCCCATTCCCCGCGTTCGGGAAATAAATATCCGCCTGGATCGAACCATCGGTAACCGGCCCAGCGCCCGTGTAGTCAATACGGCCGCAATAAGGGCTGCAGCCATAATTGAAGGTCGCTGAGACAGCCTGGCTCCCTATCGTGGTTGGACCATTGTTCCCCGTGATGACGGTTTCAGTAGTGGTCGTACCCGTGCTACCCCCGTAGGTCACCCATCCAACGGGCTGAGCCCCCACCGTATCCGCCTCAAAGGTATCCATCGTGGTCACCGGGACTGCCGTGTTTCCGTAGACCAAGTTATAGATCACTGATTGCCCGCCCATCACTTCCGTGATGGGAGTGGTCAGATTCAAATATACCGATTGGGCACCAGCTTGATTCGGGCGCAACCAAGGGCAAAAAAAGACGCCAAGTAAGAGAACGATTAAGTGTCTTTTCCAAATCATGACTCTTATTCCCTTTCCCTCACTTGGTTTCCGCCGAGTTTTTGTATTGGCTCAGCCAGTCCTTGAGTGCCTGGTTTTCCGGTTTCAACTGGAGGACCTTCTCAAAACACTGGATGGCGTAATCTTTCTTACCCAGATGATAATAAACGTTGGCCAGGGCCTGCCAAAAGAGGTCATCAGCAGGCTTTTCCTTGATAGCTTCGACGTAAAGTTCGATCGCCTCTTTCCATTTTCCCTCTTTTTCCAAATCCTGACCCTGGGCCAGAGGATCCGTGGATATCTTGAAATGGACTTCCACATCCTTGGTGTCGGGAGGCTGGGGAACGGTTTGAATCACGGTAACGGGCACCTGGACCGGCACATTCACTTGCACTACTTCTTTCTCGATCTGTTTGGGCAGGTCGAACTGGTAGGACAGGCTGATACGGTGAGATTCGCCCAAAGTTCCGAACGGCAGATAGGCGTAATCCAGGGACAGGGATGATAACTTGATGCCAGCGCCAGCGGTCAAACCGGTCAGTCCGGCGATCTGGTTATCATAAAAAGGCAACTGGTATCCCACCCGCAAGGTCCATTGTCGGTTCAGGGTTCCCTCCAATCCAGCTTGGGCGGAGCCGACCCCTCCCGGCGTCCAGTCCCCGGCCAGGGCAGTCAAAAGGGTGCATTGGGGGGTCGCGTTGAAAAGACAAGAGGCTCCGCACTTCAAGTCCCCGGATAGTTGGCTTCCCGCGACAGGCGTGCCGAGGTTGAGATAAGAAAGTCCAAAGCGAAGGTTTTTTTGTGGTAACCAAAGGATGCCGATATCCCCGGCCAGACTGGTATAGAGATCATTGACGACTTTCTGTTGGAGACCCCGCAAGGCCCACCCAGCCGAAAAACCCGAGAGACATTCCACTCCCCACCCGGCGGTGAACCCCACGTCACTATCGGTGTAATTTCCTTGGGAAGCGCCATAGGCGTCCCGGAGGTCCAAGGTGCCCCAGCTCACGTAATCCAGGGAGAAGGCCAGTCCTCCCATGTTACCCGTGTTAAAACCAGCCGAGAGAGTTTCCTGGAAAGTCCCGGCCAGATAGCTGTTGTGATGGATCGCGATCTCTGGGTTTTTCAATCCGGAAAGACCGGCTGGATTGAAGTAGAGTGCGGAAGTATCATCGGCGACTCCCACGAAGGCCGAGCCCATGGCCAGGTCCCTGGCTGAACCCTCGAGATTTTCCAGCGGAGCGGCCAGGCTAGCGGATTGAGTGACCGTCTGAGCGGACACTTTTGAATATTGAATTGTCATCACCATTAAAAAACAGAAACAAACACAACCAACCCGCCGACGGATCAATATCCTTCGGTTCAACCACGAAAAATATTTTTCGGAATTATGGAAAAGGGCTGACCCCATGGATGCCTCCGGGGAAATCATAACATTACCCGTGGCGCTATGGACTCATTCAATAAAACAGAAGGACCTAGTTTCCCTTTTCGATACTGACATTTTTTGACATTTCATTGGTCCCCGACTTGACCAGGATGCGGTAATCCCCCGCGGGAGCCTGGGACCCGTTGGACAACAGCCCGTCCCAACGGATCGACCATTTGCCCGTGGGAAGGACGCCTTGGTAAAGGTCCCGAATCTTTTGGTCCTTCGGGTCAAAGATGCTGACCAAGATGGGAGCTGGTTTATCCAATTCCACCACCACGCTGAGCCTGTTCCCCACATCCGAGGTCCCGGTCAAGCGTTGGGGGATCTCAAGGGGAGGCGGGGGCAAGGACGCTTTGGGCCTGGGCAGAGCCGCTGGTATCGATAACTGGGGCGCTGGCAAGGCGGTTTGGATGGTCTTCACCACTGCTTTAGGCCAGAGAACCCAGGCTAATATGCCCGTGGAACAAGCGGCCGCTAACAGGAACAACTTGCCGAAGGATAGGCCAGGATGGGGCAGACCCAAATGCTTCGGCATTACCGGCTCAGGGTAGCCCATGGCCAAGTATTCCAAACGCATTTTTTCTCCCATGCGAAGCGCTTCCTCGGGAGAATTGGACAACAGATCATCGAGGGCCTCGGCCTCAACCTCGGTCAGGTTCCGGGTAAAAAATGTGTCGACCAGGTTCGTCATTTCGTTCCTTCTTCCAGCATCCGTCCAACCAGTTCTTTCAATGACGCCGTACATCTCGCCAGACGGGACATGATGGTTCCCACGGGGATCTTCAACGTCCTCGCCATATCGATGTAACTAGCCTCTTCTTTCATCCTCATTTGGAGCATTCTTTTGCAAGGGTCTCCCATGTTTTCCAAGGCCTTGTCGATGGTTTCCATTTTGGCTTTACGGTCCAAATCCCTATTTGCCTTCTCGGAAACTTCCAGGGCCTTTCCTTGAAGCCGGATTTCCAGGTCTTCTTCCACCTGGACCACCACCCTGCCCCTTTTCCGGAAAAGCCTGTAGCATTTATGGATGCAGATCTGGGTGAGCCAGGTATTCAGGCTGGACCGGAACTCGAACTGGCCCAGCTTCTGGAAAGCGGTCAGGAACACCTCCTGCAGGATATCTTCGATCTCCGGATCGTTGGCGCCCATAAAGTAGACGCAAAAGCTGTAAAGCTTGGACCGGTGGAGTTCATAGAACTCACTCTTGGCTTTTTCATCCCCAGCCAGGACCCGTTGCACCAACAACCGCTCGTCCACTGGTTCTCCTTATACTTAGAGCCGCTTGAGGGGAAAATATTCCCAAAAAGAACGGAATTTAAGGTTTAAAACCTTTGAACGGATTATAAGCGGGGCTTCCCGGAACCATGTCGTTTTTTTAGGGACCCTGGAAACGACCGTTTTATTCTTGAAAAAAGGGACAACCTACGTTGTCAGGGATTTTGAGGCGTGGATATCATCGGTGAGGAAAATAGATCCCGGCCCCAGGGAACAAGGCCTTCCCGGATCAAGTCATGGGCCAATAATTGACTGAAGAATTCATGACCATCGTGGTTGAAATGACAAGCTCCTCCCTCTTCGGTCAAGGGATAAAAGGAAAGGCGCAAAGCGGTCATTTCCTTGTTGAGATCCAAAAAGGGGATGTTAAGTTTGCGGGCGACCCCCGCCCATATTTCCTTGTCTTCCGGATAAGGCGCGATGGGACCTGTATTCACGGAACAAAGCACCACGCTAACCGGTTTCCCGGATGTGGATTTCATCCCAGAAAGTGTTTGATTCAGAATATCCAACGGTTTTCCGTATAACTGGATCAATATGTCTTTGAGGTCGGGATCTGAAAACAGGGCGTTATCGAACATGAAGTTATTGCCCTCGATATGAACCAGATTCCGGGACTTACAGAGATCGTAAAACCTCTTGGGGTCTCCCGCCGCGATCCTTTTCATCGGCGGTACCAATAGATATTCCGGGTCGGTATTCTGCGAGGGTATCCCTTCTCGGGTGATGGGTCTCATGAAATACAATCGAAAAGGGAATATGTCGGGGGATGTTGGCGCATGCAGGATCAACACCAGATCGACATCATTCTTCGACACGATATTAGGCAACTCATACCTCGGCCATAGGAAAAGAGGCAGCGAAGCGGAGTGAGGATAGCTCAGGACCTCAAAATTCATGGGAGCGTCCTCAAGCGCCGCGAGTGTATTGAGATACGATTCCATGCGTTTGGCCATGCTGAGTTGACGGGGAAATCGGTCCCTGGTTTGGGTATTGAACGTTGTTTTGATCGAGTAGTTGACGATCATGCTGGACCGGGAATCGCCCACAAGAAGGATCCGAAAGGTCCTGGGGGGTTTGTGGGCCGGATAATCAAAATCGTTCAACCCGTTGACATTGTAATAATCCCCCGTGTACTTGGAATTGGGGTCATCGTAAACGTCCCGAAACGAAGTGATGATGTTGAGGTAAGGATTGACGATATAGAGTTTTTTCTCATCCAACAGGTCCGGTATGAATCCGATCGGTTCCAACGGACCCATTTCATAGGTGGAACTTACGAAAGACGGGAGGAACAAGCCCGGCTCCGATATCTCATCTCCCCAAGGGGACACAAAGGATACCGGCTCGGCATGGGGTAATAAACGTTCCAGGGGAGCCTCCACACCCGCTTGGAGGGCGTAGAGTTGATCGCCCCTTGCCGCCAAGGCCAACACTATGCCTGACGAGGTAGCGGTTAGGGAAGGGGATGAAAACCCATCCGTCTTCCATTCCATTTGGAAGACCATGGGCCTCTCATGATCGGCCATATAAAGTTTATCCCCGGACACACAAAGGGCGGTCGGCCAAACCAGTCCCGTCGGGTCAACCGGGACCGGGGTCGATAGGCTGGTTGGAGCGGACTGCGCTGCGGTCAACTTGACCGAAGTCACCTGGCCGGTTTTTAGATCCAATCTTTTTAGGGCTCTTAAGCTAGGTTGGGTGAAGAGAAGGGAATCAGGGGAGGCCAAATAAACCATGTCCCGAATGTCGGCCATGGATATTTCTTGGGCCGGGCCATCCTCCCGGGAGGATGGCTCCTTTCCCGCGAGGGTGGATACGGTCCCGGACTTCAAGTCCACGAGACGTAGACGCTTGTTGCCGAAATCATTGACCACCAACCGATCCCCCGGCAGATACACGATCGAATGGGGATGATTGAAGCTGGCGGACGCCAAAGGACCATCTTGATTCCCCGCTTTATTCTGGCCGCCCAGGGTCGTGACCAGATTATCCTGGTCCAAATAGATCACCCGGACGCGGTTATTCAAGGAGTCGGCGACGTAAAGCCTGGTCCCATCCGTATTGATGGCCAGTCCCAGGGGCCGCTTGAAATAAGCCGAGGCGAAATCGCCATCTCGAAAACCGCCGGTCCCTTCCCCAGCCACAAAAGCGAAAAAATTGGAGGCCATTGGGCGAAGAGCCCATACAACCCGGGGAAAAGAAAAACCGAGCCCGATCAGAAGCAAGAACGCATATATGGCGAGTGTTTTTAACTTTTTCACGCGTTCCCCTCTCAAGGGCTTGCGGATAATGAAGACTAATGTTAATGAAGAAAATGGCAGCTAATACCGAAATAATATATATCAATATCAAGGAGCCTGGTTATTAAACACCATAGGCTTTTCCTCAAAACGCTTAAAGCGAAACCGCCCTCAAGTTTCCAAAGTTGATTAGCAAACACAAGCAACAAGGTCGAAATATGCCCGCTTGCAGACGACGAGATATTCGATGAGTCTTTAAGGATGCCGGCGGAAGTCGCTGATCCCGCCGGTCCTTAATTCCGGTCTGCCTAAAGAAAACGACCCCGGATAGCTTTACGATCTTCCTTTTCCCTCAATGAAGACCTGTATTTCCGTCAGGTAGTTCTTGGGGTTGCCTTTGAAGATCATCCCCGGGCCTTTAAGGTAGATCTCCCGGGAGGGCGTCGCGGCCTTGTAACGTTTATCTTTGATATAGTCCGTGACCTTGGCGTAGGACCGTCCGATCTGTTCGTAAGGTCCTTGATGGACCAGGCTGACGCATTTCCCGCCTGGCAGGGTCTTGACCTCTACACCTTTCAAACCTTCCCCATCCCTCACCGGAAAGCAGGATTCCACATCCGCGTCCGTTTCCTTATATTCCTCGTCGTAATAAAGGTTAAAAGGGGGCCCGCTGATCTTCCTTCCCGCTTTTCTGCCGACTTGGCCGATATATTTCCCCGTTTCAGGGTAAGACCCTTTCCACCTGATGGACGCTATTTGGATAGGACCCACCTTCTTTTCCTCGATGTCGAACTGCGATTCCTTCACCATGGCCGCCGCCTCCCTTTCCACCTGAATGAGGTGGTTGATGTCCTTTGAAATGGTCTTGAGCTTCTCGACCTGGGTTTCAATGGCGGAGCGTTTTTTCTGGAGGTAATCGACCGCGTCCGCGTCGTCCCGGCAGTCCTGGAGGACTTCCTTGATCTCCTCGAGGGAAAAGGTCAGATCCCTCAGGAAACGGATGGCACGGGCTTTTTCGATGTTAGCCTGGGTGTAATACCGGTACCCCGATTCAGGATCCACATAGCCCGGCACCAATAACCCTATCTCGTGATAGTGGCGCAGGGCCTTCACCGTCAGGACCGTGATCATGGAGAATTCACCGATGGTATACACTTCAGAACCTCCGACAGGCTGCTGAAAAATTAAAAATAGTGCTATAAAGCAGCCTGTTGCCCCAAAGATTCAGCAAGAATCGTGGGGCTACCAAAAATGTCGTAAGCTAAAAAAGTACGTTTTGATGACTTTTTTTAGCTACTTCAACCAGAAATAAGCTCCAAGGAGACTCTCGGCCCTACCCTAAGGGGAGAGTCAAGACTATATTTTGATGCTCGAAACTTTTATTTGTTCTCCAAGTGTTCCCTTGTGGCCTCCGCGGGGGGCTTGGGCGGGACGAATGCGATCTTCGCGCCGGACATCTTCCGGTGAAACTCAAGATCGGGTGTGATTTCCTTCACGTGAAAAAGGATCATACTCATTCCTTCCCATAGGGTGAACCATCCCGCGGGCTCCAGAAGCACGACGATAAAGGAGGTCAATAAAGTTTGTTTGAATTCATATAGCATATAGGTAGCCAGGAACATGAATGCCACTCCCAAGGTGACCATTTTGATCCCGTTCTTGATCTCGCTTTTGCGTTTGAGTCTCAGTAACTTGTGATGGCGACGAAAATGGTCCCTGATGCGTTCCAGAATGACCTTTTCATGGTCCGCGACGCTCTTTTCCTTGGGGAGGTACAGGGTCAAGGTCAAACCGCGCTCTTCCTTATAGAGGGCCGCGTGTTTCAGTTCAAAAAGGAAGTCTTCCGAGAGACTGCGTTCTGAATAGGGCCGGGGGTCGAAATCCGAGAAAAGATCCTCGTAATCATCCAGCGCTAGGGTGATGGTGGTCGCCTTGGTAGCGCCGGAAAAGCCGCTATCGTCCTTGGGAGGGGCTTGGGTATCCATGACCCCAGTTTACACGATTTTTAAAAGTTGGATGCCAGGGCGTGCCCAACAGGAAAAGTTCCTAGCCGAACTTTACCAAATCCTTTGTTTTATTTAATTCTTCAAGGCCTTCTCGATCTTATCCAAGTGATCCCGGCGGTGCAGGCTTCGGCGCAGGTTCCTTTCTAACCCCAACCCCAGCAATTCGTCGGCTTGGGCCTGGGTCAGCTTTTCCACCATTCCATCCGCCATCTCCGCCGCCGCTTTCGTCAATTTGACCACCATCGGGCCAGGGATGGCTTCCGATAGAAGGCTTAAAGGATCGTTCACGGCCAGGGCATCCAGGGAGCCTATCAGCCGCCCCTCGGTCAGGTACCGATTCAAAGCCGTGGCTTGCCGGAAATCCCAAAAAGCCAGGTGGGCCAGGGTCACCACCACGGTCCAGCCGTTGGGCATACGGCGGGTAAAGTCCCCATCCTTAAGCCCCGCCATAAAGGCTAAGAGCCTTTCCCGCTCCTTTTTATTTTCCTGGATGAATGCTTGTAGGTCGGCCATGGTCACCCCTTTTTTTAGCCATTTTCGATCGGTATTCTACCAAGAATTTTGTGGCACCTTCCAAATGGGATATTTATCGGACCCAAGTTGGTTTCCGATGCATTCCCAGCGATACGCCCACCGGTATTTGGGGAGCCCACCGACATTCCCGCTGGCACGCCCACTGGCATTTAGGGGTGTCCACTGGCATTCCCGGTGGCACGCCCACTGGCATTTGGGTGTCTCCACCGGCATTCCCGCTGGCACGCCCACTGGCATTTGGGGGTCTCCACCGACATTCCCACTGGCACGCCCACTGGCATTTGGGGGTCTCCACCGACATTCCCACTGGCACGCCCACTGGCATTTAGGGGTGTCCACTGGCATTCCCGCTGGCACGCCCACTGGCATTTAGGGGTGTCCACTGGCATTCCCGCTGGCACGCCCACTGGCATTTGGGGGTCTCCACCGACATTCCCACTGGCACGCCCACTGGTATTTAGGGGTGTCCACTGGCATTCCCGGTGGCACGCCCACTGGCATTGTGCCACTTCGCCAGCGGACGATCGGTTTCCACCAGCATTAAATAGGCCTTTTAGACCATCGGAAAGGTCCTCCGGTCCATCGGAAAGGCTAGGCCGCCCATCGGAAAGGTCCTCCGGTCCATCGGAAAGGCCGGTTTACCCATCGGAGGGGGTCCTTCTGGCCATCGGAAAAAGGCATTACCGCACCGCAAAATACTCGCATTCGGGGTGGTGAACGATGATGGCGCTGGTGGATTGCTCAGGCACCATCATGAAGGCCTCCGTTAGGGTGACCCCGATGGCCTTGGTGGCGTCCAAAAGCCTGAAATACTTCTCCTGGTCCGACTGCTCGGGGCAGGCGGGATAACCCGGCGAGTAACGCTTCCCTTGCCCGATGGGCAGGCCCCATTCGTTACGGACCCGGCGGTGGATCCATTCCGCCATGGCCTCGGCGGTCTGCACCGCCAACCCATGTAAATAGTAGCTATCCGTGTATTTCCCGTCCTTGTTCAACTTCTCGATAAGCTCGGTGGCCTTGTCCCCGATGGTCACGACCTGGAAAGACACCACATCCTTCTCGCCCGAGGAAACGGGTTTGAAGTAGTCCGACAGGCACAGATGGCGCCCCACCCTTTGGCGGGGGAACTTGAAGCGCTCCAATTCCTTCTTGGGGTCGTTTCCGTCGTAAATGATCAGGTCATTTCCGTCCGAATTGGCCAGGAAGAACCCATAGACCAGCTTGGGCTCAAACCAGTTCTTGGACAATATCTCGTCCTGCATTTTCAGGCGCATGGGTTGGAATTGGTCCTGGATCAGGGTTCGATACTCGTCCCCATCCTTGGCCTTCACGCCCCAGTTCAACTTGTAAAGCTGGGTCAGGTCCAAATAAGGCCAGACCTCACGCAAAGGCACTTTATGGATGATGGAAGTTCCGGCAAAGGGGTTCTTCGGTATGAAGACAGCCGGCTTGACCGTCGGTGGGAAATTCTCAGGTGTGGCTTCTTCCTCTTCCTTTTTCGCCTCGGAAAATCCCAGAGCCTTGGATTTCACCGCTTCATCCTTGATGCGGTTACGGAAAGTCTCCCGGGTGGCTAGGTCCGAAAGAGCGTTCAGGATATCCAGCCCCTCAAAAGCGTCCTTGGCGTAATAAACCCCCGGCTCGTAAAGCTTCTCGTCCACGAAGCTGATACGGTAGCCGTAACGGCGGTTGATGGCCGCGCCCCCGACGACCACGGGAAACTGGAGGCCCAATTTTTCCAACTCCTGCACGCAGATGGGCATCTGCTTGGAGGTGACGACCAACAACGCTGACAGGCCGATGGCGTCGGCTTTCACTTCCTGCGCCTTGGCGATGATGGTGGAAACAGGCACCTGCTTGCCCAGATCATGCACCGTAAAGCCGTTGTTGGAAAGGATGGTGCGAACCAGGTTCTTGCCGATGTCGTGCACGTCGCCGTATACCGTGGCCAGGACCACCGTGCCCTTGGTAGTGGCGGTCGATTTATCCAGGAACTGTTCCACGTAGGCCACGGCCTTTTTCATGACTTCGGCGGATTGCAGGACGAAGGGCAGGATGAGCTCGCCCGAACCGAACTTGTCCCCCACTTCCTTCATAGCGGGCAAAAGCACCTTGTTCAAGGTATCCACCGCGCTTCTTTCCTTCAGGACCTCGGCCAGGTCGGCCTCGATCTTGTCAGGCTTCCGGTTGACGATCTTCCAATGGACCTTTTGCGCCGGGGTCATGCCCTCGGTCGGGTCGGCGGCGGTCTGGGCCTCCACCGGTCCTTTGCCAGCGAAGTGCTGGATGAAATGGGCCAGGGCCTGAGGGTCCCGGTTGAAGACCAGGTCGTCGGCCAGTTTGCGCTCGTCCTCGGCGATGGACATATAGGGTTTGATGTCCGCCGGGTTCAGGATGGCCATATCCAACCCCGCCTGCACACAGTGGTAAAGGAAAACGGAGTTCAAGACCTCGCGGGCCTGTTTGGAAAGCCCGAAAGAAACGTTGGAAAGCCCCAGCACCGTGCGCACGCTCGGGATATGTTTCTTGATGAGCTTGATGCCCTCCATGGTCTCGACGGCGGAGTTCTTGAACTCCTCCTCGCCGGTGGCCAGGGTGAAAGTGAGGGCGTCGAACACAATGTCCTCGGCCGGGATGCCGTACTCTTTCACGCAGATGTCGGTGATCTTTTGCGCCACTTCCAATTTACGGGCGGCGGTCTTCGCCATGCCCTTTTCCTGGGGTTTGGACTTGTCGTAGTAAAGGTCGTCGATGGTCATGGCCACCACTGCGGACCCATACTTCTTGATGATCGGGCAAAGTCTTTTCACCCTTGACCCATCCCCTTCCAGGTTGATGGAATTGACCATCGCCCGGCCCGGATAGATCTTCAACGCCGCCTCGACCACTTCCGCCTCGGTGGAGTCGATCATGAGGGGCGTATCCACGCCCAAGGCAAGCTTTTTGACGATCCTCATCATCTGATTCTTCTCGTCGGGGCGCTCGGTCAGGGCCACGCAAACATCCAGCACATGGGCGCCGCCCTCGGCCTGTCCCCGGCCCACCTGCACCATGCCCTCGTAGTCGTCGGCCAAAAGCATCGTCTTGATCTTGCGGGAACCCTGGGAATTGACCCGCTCCCCCACGATGAGGGGTTTGGGGTCCTGATCCAGGGAAACGCTCTTGATCATGGAGGACGCCCCGCACAGATGGGTGACCTGGCGTTTCTTGGGTTTTTGGTTCCCTATGGCCGTCACGACCTGACGAAGATGCTCATGGGAGGTTCCGCAGCATCCGCCCACAATGTTGACACCGAACTCCTCGACGAATTCCTTCAGGGCCGCGGCCAGTTGTTCGGGCTTGAGGGGATAGACCGCCTGGCCGCCCCGGTTTTCCGGAAGGCCAGCGTTGGGGATGGTGGAGATGGGAAAGGGTGAATATTGGCTTAGGTAGCGAACCGAGTCCTTCATTTCTTTGGGACCAGTGGAGCAGTTCATGCCGATGACGTCGATGGGAAGGCGGGAGAATGTGGCCAGGACGGAGGATATTTCAGTGCCCAGGAGCATGCGACCCGTGGTATCCAACGTGGTCTGGGCCATAAGTCCGACGGGTGATTTCTTCTCGATCCGGGCTTTATGACATCCAAAGACCGCCGCGCGCATTTCCAATATATCCTGGCTGGTCTCGACCAACAGGGCGTCGACCCCGGCGTCGATCATGATACAGGCCTGCTCGTAATAGATGGCTTCCAACTCGTCCACTGTGATCTTGCCCAGATCCGGATCTTCAGAGGCTGGCAGCATGCCCGTTGGACCCATGGAGCCCACCACGAAACGGGGATGATCGGGGGTTGCGTATTTGTCCGCCAATTCGCGGGCCAACTTGACGGCGGCGGTATTGACTTGGACGATCTGGTCGGCGATGCCGTATTCGGAAAGTTTCAGGCGGTTGGAGCCGAAGGTATTGGTCTCCAAACAATCAACTCCCGCCTTCAGGAACCCCTCATGGACTTCCCGGATGACCTGGGGTTTGGTAATGACCAGATAGTCGTTCAATCCCTCTTTGCCGCCGAAGTCCTCCTTGGTCAAGTTATAGACCTGGATGTTGGTGCCCATGGCACCATCAAAAATGAGGACTTTTTCCTTGAGAGTGTCTAAAAAAAGGGGTCGGGCCACTGGGGTTCCTTTCATCAGGCTTTAAGGAGCGACAGTTTAGGACCTTTCGAAAGGGGCTTCAAGACGATATTCCCCGCCAAGACTGGTATGAATCCGTTGTTTTGGCGAAGGGACCAGATTAACTTGGGAGAGCTATAAATCCACCGAAAGGGGGCCCTGCCCCATGCGGACCATTCTTTTACTCCTAGTTTCCAACCTATTCATGACCTTTGCTTGGTACGGCCATTTGAAATACAAGAACTCGCCCCTTTGGCTGGCCGTCCTGGCCAGTTGGGGCATCGCCTTTTTCGAGTATTGTTTCCAGGTTCCGGCCAACCGCATCGGGAGCTATGAGTTCAGCACCGCCCAATTGAAGACCATCCAGGAAGTCATCACCCTGGTGGTCTTTTGCGGGTTCTCGGTCTTTTATCTGCGAGAGGAAGTGAAATGGAACTACATGGTGGGATTCGGCTTCATGGCCATCGGGGTATTCTTCGTCTTCAAGAAGTGGACATAAAAAAAGGCGGAGACCTTTTGGCCTTCCGCCCTTGTTTCTCTTCTTCGAACTAAGTTAAATAAAACTTAGTTACCGGTCGTCGACCCGGTCGTGCTTCCGGTCGTTGAACCAGTGGTGCTGCCAGTGGTGGAACCAGTCGTACCGGTTGTCCCGGTAGTTCCGGTCGTCCCGGTGGTACCAGTAGTATCGGTCGTGCCTGCGGCCTGGTTAGCCTTGATCTTCTGATCCACAGCCTTCAGCTTTTTACGGTCTTTCTTCAAGTCCTTTTTGTCCGCTTTGAGGTCTTTCTTCTCGGCCATCGCGGCTTTCTCGTCCTTGACGGCGGCTTTGTCGTTGCCGTCGGCCAAGGCTTGCTTCGCGGCGCCATTATCGGCGGCGATCTTCTGCTTGTCCTTGCTGATATCTTTTTTATCTTTCTTGATATCCTTCTTGAGCTTATGTCTTACCGGATGCTTCACAGCCGGAGTAGTAGCGTCGGCCATGGCCAACCCCGTTCCTGCCACGAACAACAAACCCACCAAAATCGCGATGATGCGTTTCATGATACTTCCTCCTGTTTTTTGACTGCGGTAGTCTCTTGGCTACCACTATTGAGACGGAGGGGCCCAGGAAAAAGTTGCAACGTTCCTCTTTTGACCCTTTTCGTTGGTTTTTTTTATGTTTTTTGTTGGGTTTTATTCGGGGAATCTATTAGAAAAAAAGAATGGTCACCACGAGAAATATCGGGATAAGGACCACGCTTGACCACAAAAGATAACCTCCAAAAGAAGGCATTTTTACCCCGGCCTTCTCAGCGATGGCTTTGACCATGAAATTCGGACCATTGCCGATATAGGTCAGTGCGCCCATGAAGGAGGACCCGCAGGAAATAGCGGCCAGGAATCGCGGAAACTTTTCGGCCAAGTCCCCCAGTTGGCTGAGCGAAAGACCATGCTGGCTAGCCGCCATGGCCGTGGTCGTCAGATAGGTCGGGGCGTTGTCCAGGAAAGCGCTCAATAAACCGGAGACCCAAAAATACTGCCAGCTTTGTTGAATGGCCATTTCTGGAGCGCGGGTTTCCAAATAAGCTAACACCGGGAGCATGGCTCCGAAGATGCCGAAGAAAAGGGCCGCCACTTCCCAGAGCGGCTCGATATGGAAGCGGTTCTGGGCATGGATCCCTTTGGGGGTTGTTCGATAGGAAAACACCGCCAAAAGGACCATGAAAATAGTTTGGAGAACTTTAGTCCAAAGGTCGCCTTTTCTTTCTCCCAAGAACCGATCCAGGGTGGGATGCAAAACATACCCGATGAGAAGGATACCTCCCACCAGGACAGCCAACAGCCAAATATTTCCCACGCCCTGAATGTGCAATTTACGCCGTGCTGTTTTTATTTCGCCGGCCATTCGGCCTTTGCTGTCCTTTCCTTCCCTGTTGAACGCGCGTTTGTCAAAAAAATAAAAAATCACAAGCAAAACTCCTACCACGAAGAAGCAAGGCGGGGCCAATCGGAAGGTCCAAAAGAATGGGACTCCGCGCAAATAGCCAAGATAGAGCGGTGGACCCAAGGGGATCAGACAAGCCGCGCAATTGGAAACGATGAAAATGAAGAAAAGGACGATATGGGTCTTATGACGGCGGTAGTGGTTAGCGTGAAGAAGGGGACGAATGAGAAGGATACTGGCGCCCAGGGTGCCTAGAAAGTTCGACAAAAGCGCGCCCAAGGTCAGAAAAATAGTGTTCATCCATGGATATCCGACAAACGCCCCGGAAATATGGATACCGCCCGAGATGGTGAAAAGGGACCCTAATAGAATGATGAAAGACAAGTAATCAAGATAAATATCCAGGACTTTGGAGGGATCACCATAGGAATAGAGAAAAAGGAGCACACCCGCGGCGGCGCAGGCCACGGACAATAAAAACTTGTTCCCCATCCGTTCCCACCATCGACTGGTCATAGGAATGAATGGCAAACACGCGATACAAACCAACAGGGATATGAAGGGGACAATAGAGAGGGCCGTCATATTCTTGTTCTTCGTCCTTTCCGGTTAATTATCCCGCCTACCTTTAAAACATAATACCGGGAAAAACACAAAGGGCCCACCCGTTTGGGTGTGCCCTTTGCTTTATACCTGATTTAGTTGAACTAGAAACCTCTTGTTAAACCGCTGAGATACCTGTTTCCCCGGTCCTTACACGGATCGTCTCATCCGTTCGGGTGACGAATATCTTGCCGTCGCCCTTGTTACCGGTATTCAGGATCTCCTGCATCACTTCCAGGACATGCGGTACATCCCACTCGTTAACGACCACATCCACCCTGATCTTGGGCAAGAACTTCACCTTGCTTGGAGCGTCGTCGGTCTTGGAACCTTTCGTGCGCCCAAAACCCTTGACCTCGGTGATGGTCATCCCTTGCACCAGCTGCTCGCTGTTCAAGGCCTCCGCCAGGTTATCTAAAGTATCCGGCTTGATGATGGCCGTGATGGTCTTCATCCCATGAGACTTCAAGGTGGAAGAAGCGAAGACGTATAGGCCCCAGACCGCGAGCCAGCCGCCGGCAATATAGACGAATATCTTGGCCTCGTTCTGCGAATCGGCGTTACCGATGGTGTAGAGGTAGATGATGGCGGCGCACATCGCGACGTTCATCAAAAGCCCCAAGAACGGTATCAAGGCGTGCTTGAAGAGGCTGAAATCCTTGCGTCTTTTGTAGGCGATATAGGTCCAGATACAGACCGCGCCGTAAAGAACGAAAGTGCCGAAGTTCGAAGCCAGGGTGATACCCGTCAAGCCCACGATCGACTGACAGCCGATGGTGGCGATGACGCAGGAAACCACGACCAGCAGCCAGATGGCGGTGTGAGGCGAGGCGTTCTGGCGGTGGATAAAGCCCAGGAATTGGGGAAGTTCCCTATCCTCGGCCATACCGTTCGTCACGCGGACGGCGGTGTTGATACAAGCCAGGGTCGTTCCGATGACAGCGATGGCGACCGTGATGGCCATGGTGATCATCAAGATGAAGCCCAAGTGGCCGAACAGGCTGTTACCCAAGAGAACCGCCATATCGCCGATCGGGGCGCTGGAAGCGACCATCGCGTCCATACCCGTGACGATCTTGGTGGTGGCGGGAGCGGCCGCGACGGCCGCGATGGCCGGCATGGTAACCCCGGCGGAAGTCACTGTAGCCGCCTGAGCCGCGACAGCGGCGACAGCGGGAACAGCGACCGTGCCTGTCAGTTTCTCACTGACCATCATGTTGGCGGCGAAATACTCGTACAGATAGGACAAAAGTCCCTGGACGACGAGAGCCACGATGATGGCTTTCGGGATGTTCTTTTCAGGCTGTTTGGTCTCAGCGGCAAGGGCGGTCGAGCTCTCGAAACCCACCAGGATCAGGATGGCCACGGTCGATTGGACCAGCACCCCTTTGATCGAGTGGAATTTCACGATATCGAAGCCACCGCTGAAAGCCCAGGTGGTAGCGTGATCCGGATTGGCGAAACGATAATAGATAGCCAATGCCCCGAAGATCACCAAGGTCACCCATTGGATGATATTGCCCCAATAGTTGGCGGCCGTGGAACCTTGCACGCCCTTATAGGCGATGATGCCCGTGACCACCGCGAAAGCGTAGGCCACGACCAGTTCCCACATGATGGTCATGGTTTGACCGGTGACGGCGTTGAACACGTAAGCCGCCAGGGTCGCCATGAAGGCCACCATGACACCGGGATAAACCCAGTAGAACAAATGGGCGGCCCAGCCGGTGATCAGCTTGGCGATACGGGCCATGGATGTCGGGCCCGGACGTTTCAAGTTCTGATCATCGATGAAAGCTTTCTCGGCGAAATAGACGCAGCTCGCGAAACCCGCTTCCGGGTATATCTTCGCTAACTCGGCGTAGGAGAAGGCCGTCAGGAAGGCCAGGACCAACGCGACGAGAATGCCTGCCCACATATCGCTGGCGCAGGAAGCTCCATCCGGTGTTGTGGCGGCCGCTTGGACCTGATAAGTGATCCATAAAAAAGCGCCCGGTGCGATCAGCGCCATAGCGTTGATAGCCGCCCCTTTCCAGTCAAGTACCCGGGTGACTAAAGATTGCTGTTCTGTCTTTGCCATTTCATTCCTCCCTAAATCGAATTACTGCTATGAACGAGTAGGGGTTAAAGCAATGGTCGTGCCAGTTTGGAAAATGTTAGGATTTGTTTTTTTATGGGCCTAATCATGCGAAAAACAAAGAAATCCATTTGTAAAAAACGGCTATATTAGTAAATTAAGTCAATATATGTAGGTTAATACAATATTGTAGTCTTTCGTTCGTCTTGGGTTTTTGGCTTTTTTGGAAGTCTTGAAGAACATTCTCCACTTCTAAGATCCTACACAGGATCGGTTCAAAACACTTAATAGGCCCGACAATTATTTGCGTCATTTCCCTTCCCCCGCTAAGCTATGCCGATGGATCCCAGTTATTTCAACCTGCATATTGACCAGAATCTCTTTTTTATAACTTTCGGCATCATTTTTTTAGCTGAATTGCCCGATAAAACCGCTCTAGCTATCCTGATCATGGCCAGTCAAAAAAATCCGGTCGCGGTTTTCCTGGGAGTATGTGGCGCTTTCTTTATCCAGAATATCATCGCGGTTCTCTTCGGGAGCCTGTTCGGCTTTTTGCCCCCCCAGATAGTCCACGTGTGTTCCGGGATACTTTTTTTGATCTTCGCTTACTTGATGTGGAAACAAAGGGAGGAAAAGCCGAATAAAAAAACCTTACCCGTCAAAGGGTTCTTTTTGAAAACCATATGGTCTTCTTTTATCGTCATCTTCATTGCCGAATGGGGGGACTTGACCCAACTGGCCGCCGCTACCTTGATCGCGAAAACCCACCAACCTGTCACTATATTTTTGTCCGCGACCTTAGCTCTTTGGACTACGACCGGATTGGCTGTCTTAATAGGCGCCCAAGTCAAAAAGATCATTCGACCCCATATCCTACAAACGATCGCCGCGGTCGTTTTCGCGATCGTGGGATTGGTCCTGTTATTCGAGGTTTTTGCTAGGTAATATTCAGGGCTGTTTTGTGCGTCTTAGCTTGTGGGATTTTCACTAACTTGGGAATTCAACTCGAAGAAACTTCCAATGAACGCCATTATTTATCTAAATAATGGCGGAGAGGGAGGGATTCGAACCCTCGAGACCCTTTGAATCATTCGCATTAGACATCAGCGAATGATTCATGCCCATTCAGATTGGAATGGGCATTGGAGCTTATCCCCTTTTCGGGGACGCCTTCGACCATTCATTAATTAGTTCCTGTTTAACAATATGCGTTTGTCGTTTCAACCATTTCTCTTTTAACATCGCTTCGGATTGGGTTTTAACAGGGATGGTCAGGACTAATTCAACAGGTAACCGGTTCTTTGTGTATCTTGCGCCACGTCCTGAAGAATGGCGTTCTAGCCGTTCCACAATATCTTCAGTTATACCAGTGTAATAAGATCCATCAGAACACTTTAAAAGATAAACAACCCAAGACAAATGCATTCTCCGTAAATATTGACGATTTGGAATAGGTTTGACTGTTCGTGAGATTTCTTATCTATCCCCTATTCGGGGACACCTTCAACGTTATTTATTATTCAGAGCTCTGCTTCCGCCATTATTCCCTTGAAATAATGGCGGAGAGGGAGGGATTCGAACCCTCGAGACCCTTTTGGAGCCTACACGCTTTCCAGGCGTGCGCCTTCGACCGCTCGGCCACCTCTCCGTAAAAAAACAAAGGCGAGGTTCCCCTCGCCCCAATAAACCCCACTATCGACATGGCATAAAAATTGGTGCCCCAATGGGTCATTGGAAACTTACCAATGTTACCATTGGGACGTACCCATTTCCTTTAACTTTGGAACCCTGCTGGTTCCAACACTAAAGAAAAATTGGTGGAGATGAGCGGGATCGAACCGCTGACCTTCTCGTTGCGAACGAGACGCTCTCCCAACTGAGCTACATCCCCACTAGCGTCAAATTACGGATGCTTTCACAACCCTTCGACTTGCTCAAGGTACCCCCAACCTGCCCTGAGGGGCGCTTCGCGCCATCGAAGGGCTGAGCTACATCCCCACTGGCATCAAAAACTACGAATATCTTCTCAAAACCATCATCTGTCTTTCTGACGTAAAGCCTTAAAAAAACCGCTCAAGATACCCGCGCATTCTTCCTTTAATATACCGCTGAAGACTTTTACCTTGTGATTCAATTTTTCATTGTCCAGAACCCTGGCCGTACTGGACACCGCACCGGCCTTAGGGTCTTCTGTACCAAAAACCAGGCGCCGAATCCTTGATAAGGCAATGGCCCCCGCGCACATCGTGCAGGGTTCCAGGGTGACGTAAAGGTCACAATCATTCAAACGCCAGCTTTTAAGCCGTTTGGCGGCTTTGGCCAAGGCCACCATCTCCGCGTGCACTAGGGCGCTTTTTTTTCGTTCGGTCTGGTTATGCCCTCGGGCAAGGACCTTGCCTTCCCGGACCACCACCGCCCCAACCGGCACTTCACTTTCAGCCGAAGCTTTATTCGCTTCCTTTAATGCTAACTTCATGAATTTTTCGTCAATATTGTTCAAAGGTAATTATTTTCCAATTTTACATTCACCGTTGGGACGTACCATTTTCCTTTAATTCAGGAACCTTAGGTTCCTGATCCATAGAAAAAATGGTGCGCCCGGAAGGATTCGAACCTTCAACCTTCTGATCCGTAGTCAGATGCTCTATCCAGTTGAGCCACGGGCGCGCTATTTCTATACAACCACAAGACGGGGGAAAAGACAGGTATATTACTCAAAAGGCCAATTTTATCGCAAGTAATAAAGAGCCTTGGCAGGTTCTTTTCGACGTCTTAATAACCCCATTTCCATTATAATCTCACCCCCACCGCTGGATGGAAATCCCATTCCTAATTCGATAGGATGGGGTTACGCGCCCCGGCGTGGAAGTCGGGCCCTATACGGCGAGCCGGCCCCAACTCCGCTAGGTCCGGAAGGAAGCAACGGTCAGGCCTGTGTTCGGGTGTTGTAGGTCACCTGGCTTCCACGACGGGACGCGTGGTTCTATAGAACGAATATCGAGTTTTAGCTGTCGTGTTTTGGGTCGTCCGCTCAAAACCCCAAGTTCAAAACTTTTCCGAAGGAAGTTTATGCCGCAAGTCATGGCTCTCAAATGGCGCCCCCAGGTCTTCGCTGACATGGTCGGTCAGGAACATATCACCCGCACTCTTCAGAACGCGATGAGCCTCAACCGGGTAGCCCACGCTTATATCTTCGCAGGACCCCGGGGAGTGGGAAAGACCACGACCGCCCGCATCTTCGCCAAAGCCCTTAACTGCCGGGACCTGAAGAACGGCGAGCCCTGCAACACCTGCGACATCTGCCAGGATGTCAACCAGGGAACCTCCATGGATGTCATCGAGATCGATTCCGCCTCGGTCAACGGGGTGGACGGCATCCGTGCCCTGCAGGAACAAGTCGGGACTTACCCGGCCAAGGGCAAATATAAAGTGTACATCTTCGACGAAGCGCACCGCATCACGCCCCAGGCCTTCGACGCTTTCCTGAAGACGTTGGAAGAACCTCCCGAGCACGTCATCTTCATCCTGGCCTCCACCGAGATCCATAAGTTCCCGGCGACGGTCCAATCGCGTTGTCAAAGGTTCGAGTTCCGGTCCATGGGGATGGAGACCATCCTCAAACAACTCCATCGCATTAGCGACTCGGAGAAGATCGAGATCGATGATAAGGCTTTATACCAAGTGGCCCGGTCCGCCGGCGGATCCATGCGTGACGCTCAGCGTACTTTAGACCAGGTCGTGGCTTTTTCAGGCAAGAAGGTCACCATCGATGACATCCGTATTGTGTTGGGAACGATTGAAGAAGAAGTCTTCCTCGGTCTGGTCGAGGCCACATTGGCTCAGGACGCCCCGAAGGGCTTGACCGTCTTAAGGAACGTCCTGGATGGCGGCAAGGACCTCGGCCATTTTTACAATGGTCTGCTGGAGACTTTCCGCCACCTGGCTGTCGCCAAAGCTTTTCCATCCTCCGCCGTCGAACTTATTCCCCTCTCCAAAGAAGAAGTGGGGAAACTGTCCGTTCTATCCTCCCAGATGGAGGAGGCTCAGATCCTTTCTTCCCTTCGGCTTTTGATCGAGCAGGAATGGGCCGTCCGTCATTCCAACAATCCTCAGATCGTGATCGAGACCCTGGTGCTGGAGCTTTGCCGGATGAAACAGTTGGTCTCCGTGGGGGACCTACTCGGAAAAATGGAAAGCGGCGCTCCCATCCAAGTCCCGGCCATACCCCGTCCGGCCCCCGCTGTTGCCAAACCTTCTCCCACTCCGGCCCCGGTCGCCGCTTCACCCACTCCACCTGCACCATTAGCCCAGGAAGGAGAACCGGTCTTCGCGGTCGATGAGATCGAGGATGCGGTCGAAGCCGAGAAGAATCCGGACATGGCCCGCTTGAAATCCCAATGGCGGGAGATCATCGAAAAGGCGGGAAAACAAAAAAAGATGCTGGAAGGGATCCTCATGGATACCCATCCCAAGAAGCTCGATGAGGGCACCCTGGTGCTGGTCTGCAAGGGAGCCTTCCATCATGAACAGATCTCCAACCCCGAGAACAAAGCCTTGTTGGAACAGCTTCTGGCCGAGGTGGTTGGCCGCAAGATCACCCTGGTACCGGTCCTTCCGGAAGGCTCTGCCTCTCCGGGACAAGAACGTGCCACGGGGCCGAGAGCACCGAAGCCCCTTTCATCCCCAAAGGTGGACTTGAAAGAATTGGGCGAAAAAGATCCCTTGGTCCTGGCCGCCATCAACATGTTCGGAGCCAAGATCGTGGAAGTTAAAAGGAACAATCCTCAAAAGTAATCCGGACTGGGTCGATCCCGGTCCCTGAAATACACCCTAACGGAGCCAACGATGCAAGATATGATCAGCCTTTTTAGACAAGCCCAGGTCATGAAAGAAAAGATGTCCAAGTTCAAGGATGAGATGGAACACCAATTCTTCACCTCTTCCGCTGGGAACGGAACGGTCACCGTCACCATCAACGGCAAACACGAGATCCAAAAGGTGGTCATCGACCCCAAAGCCCTGAGTGACGGGGATAAACTGCAGGAATACCTCAAGACCGCCATCAACCAGGCGGGCGATGAGGTGAACAAAAAGCTCAAGGAAGAAGTCAACAAAATGACCGGCGGGCTGGGCATCCCCGGGCTTTTCTGACCATGGCCGAGTATCCACCCTCCCTGGAACGGCTCTTTCACGAGTTGGAGAAGCTTCCCGGGATCGGCCCGCGCACGGCCCAACGCCTGGCTTTCCATCTCTTGAAACAACCTTCCGAAACTTCCCAGGCCCTCGCCAGGGGTCTGGTGGAGGCTCGCGCCAAACTCCATCCCTGCCGGGACTGTTTCAATCTGACCGAGGAAACCCTCTGCCGTATCTGCTCTTCCTCCAATCGTGATACCCATTCCCTTCTCGTCGTGGAAGATCCCAGCGATGTGGTGGCCTTTGAGCGCACCCATGAGTATCACGGGATGTATCACGTCCTGGGCGGTACCCTTTCCCCCCTGGAAGGACGTGGACCGAAGGACCTGACCCTGGATGCCCTGGTCGAGCGCGTAAAAAAGGCGGGTGGGTTCAAGGAAGTCATCGTGGCGACCGACCCGACCGTGGAAGGGGATTCCACCGCCCTCTATATACAACAGCTCTTGAAGGATGTTCAGGTCAAGGTCACCCGCCTGGCCCGGGGTCTTCCCTCCGGCGGGGATGTGGAATACGCGGACGAATCAACCCTCCTTAAAGCCCTGGAAGGGCGAAGAGAATTATAAAAAGTCGATTCTGTGCCAATTTCCGATGGGTTAACTTTCTTGCGACAGGCAATAAAAAGTCGGAAAATATAAAGGTTGGTGATTGTCTATTTGAACCCAACCAGAGTTAATGTCATGGTCAAGCCTATTGCATATATAACTTTTCTTTTGCTTGTTTGCTCTTTCAACCTCCGAGCGAAAACGAACCTTCCGCTCACACCCAATCCTTTTTTATCGCCAACTCCTCAAACTACCGATAAAACCAATCCTGTCATCCCAAAAAGTTCAGTCTTCAAGAAAAGTAAATCCATTCATTCCTCAAACACTTACACTTTGAAAAAAGGTTCGGAATCGGAAACTCCGTTCCTTCTAAGGAGTAAAGACTATTATGAACATTTAAATGATGCTCTTTCCTCTTCGTTGAAATATTCAGCGCCAACCCCTACTTCGGATCAAAAATTATGGGGAACGCTCGCGGGGATAGCTTCCTATTCTTGCGCCGGGATCGCTGCGGCCCAATCATTGGGCGTGATCCCTTCAAGCAAGAACAAGGATAAAAAACAGTAGGATCCCAAGGGTCAAACCCCTTAAACACCTCTGGCTTATCAGTAATCGAACCCGCCACCCTTGACCTGCCCCTCCTTCACCGTGAAGACCTGTTTGAAATGACGGTTGACCTGATCCTTGAAAAAATACGAATAGAACCTCATGTCCCAACAGGTCACCTGGACGCTTCCGTCCGGCATTTTATCCTCTGTCCAGACCGGGACCCTGGAGAACCACAAGAATTTTTTTCCCTGAGGCGATTGAAAGACAGCGTTTATGTCGTTGTTCATTGGCGGAGTGCGCCATTCCTGCCACTCCAGCGGCTGGGGGCTTTTGAGAAAATCCAATCTCGCTCCCCTCAACAGTTCATCCTGCCGGTTGAAGGCTTCCCACCGGAAGGGGGACAGGGGTTGGGGAAAAGCCGCGCGCCAAGCCAGGGGTCTGTCTGTTTCCGCTACCTTCAAGGCCTTGAAGTGATTGTAAGCCGCCAGACCATGGTAGGCTCCGATCACCATTAGCCCTACCGCGCAGATGACCGCCCGCCGCTTATTGAAAAAAACGCTCAAGATGATGAACAACGCCAGACAGGCCGTGTACCAGAGATCGATGATGAACATCGTGTCGCCCGCGAAACGGGTACGGTCGGGCCACAACAACATGGTTCCCCAGGAGGTGCACCAGTCGAGGAACAAATGGGACGCGACCCCCAATCCCGCCATAACGGACAAGGCCCCGAAGGTGGCCCGGTCGGCCTTTCGCTTGATGAAAAGCCAGGCCACCCAGGCCGAAAGAAGCGTGACCGGCAGGAACCCCAGGAAGGAATGGGTAAAACCCCGGTGTTCGGTAATGTAAGTGTCATGGCCCCAGAAAGTGAGGATGATGTCGATATCCGGGGCAAGCGCCCCCAATACGCAGGCCAGGACCAACCCTCTTTTATTCAAGGGGTTCGTCCGACCAATCAGGGTACCGGCAAGGGAATGGGCGACTGGATCCATGAAAGCGATTTTATACATCTTTGACCTGAAACTCCAACTAAGTCCCACTAAAATGACCGCTGGTCTTAAATTCAATATCGGGAGTCCATATGAAAGTTCTTATCATCGGCGGCACCGGCCTCATCTCCACAGCCATCGTGGATCAATTGGTGGAACGGGGCGATGAGGTGACTGTTTTCAACCGGGGCTATACCGAATGGCGCATCCCGAAGAACGTCAAGGTGATCCATGGGGATCGGTGGAAATACCCTGAGTTCGAGGCCCAGATGAAAGGTCTTTCATTTGACGCGGTCATCGACATGGTGGCCTTCGCTCCCGAAAACGCCGATTCGGTTTTGAGAGCCTTTACCGGTCGGGTGAAACACATCCTGGTCTGTTCCACGGTCTGTGTTTATGGCGGCCCAATGACCAAGCTTCCCGCTACCGACGACGAGCCCCACCGGCCCGTAACGGATTATGGACGCAACAAGTCAAAGATCGAGTCCATCCTGCTTTCCGCCAACGGCAAGGACGGCCTCCAGACCACTGTCCTTCGGCCATCCTTCACCACCGGCGAGGGCACGACCGCCTCGGGCCTCATGTTCGATGACAGCCTGCCCAACCGCATCCGCAAAGGATTGCCGGTCATCGTCATGGATGACGGCAAGACGGCTTGGGCCATCGCCCATGTATCCGATGTGGCTAGGGGATTCGTGAACGCCATCCTGAACCCCAAGGCCTACGGTCAGGCTTATCATCTGACCAGCGACGAGCACACCACCTGGGACGGGGTTTTCCAGACCATGGCAAAAGCCATCGGCGGTAAATTCAACCCGGTCCACATCCCCACCGAATGGCTCTATACTCAGGCGCCCCGCCGCAGTATCGGGGTTAAATTCATCTATCAATACCCATCCATCTTCGACAACTCCAAGGCCGCCCGCGACCTGGGGTTCAAGACCACTGTGCCTTTGGAGGAGACCTTCCGCCGACAGGTAGCCTGGATGGAGAAAAGGGGCAAGATGAAGGATGTGATGGACGAACCCTTTGAGGACTTGATGATCGCGGGTTATCAGAAAAACCAAAGGGATTTCCTGGACTCCAAGCTGGATTGGAATCCCTGGGGCAATGGCACCACCAACTAAACGGGTTGGTGATTCAGCCTGTAAACCTTGACTTTTAATCACCCTGATTTAGACTATAGCGCCCGCAGGGCTTATAATGAGTTTTCGATAGTTTCGCGGGTTTAAAAACAAACAAAAACCACCTTATTCCCCGGTAGCTCAATGGTGGAGCATGCGACTGTTAATCGCAGGGTTGTTGGTTCGAGTCCAACCCGGGGAGCCATAAACGAACCTGACCCCTTTAAAAGGGGGTCGGGTTTTTTTCTAATTTGTTATTGGTGTTCCCACGAAAAACAGCGTCAGATAAACAAAAAATAACTGTTTCCAGCGAAGCAGAAAGCCTCCGCCCTCCTATTTTTGGAGAGCGGGGGCTTTTTTGTTGGTGATGGATTTTGACGGCAAGAGAGGGCAAAAAATGGATTTGAATGACACTCAAAGACACGTATAAGACACAAAAGACATGCGACTTTCTGTCATTGGGTTAAACAGCTAAGTCTTTTAGGAGTAAAATCGGGTTTGTTCAGTAGTTAAAGATTGTCCACGACGGAGACCCAAAGTAAACAACGGGAGTAAAGAAGGTGTTGCCAGTATGACGATTGATAGCTTTGGAATGATTTTACCTTGGGTAATAATCCCGCTGTTTATTTCTATTGCGATATCGGTCATTCGTGGTTCGAAACCAGGTCTAGAACTAGCAACTTGGCTATTTAATAACCGGCGTGAAAAGTGGTTGAAAATGGCTGGAAAATTTTTTGGCACGTCAGGTCCATTCGTGAGTACGGGATGGAAAGGGATCGCGTATGTTTTCAACGACGAGGATCTCGACGTAGAGTTTGTAAAAGAATTGAAAATAAGATTACGAAAAGTTTTCAAACTTCAATTAATTTTTATCGGGTTGCTTTTAACGTTTTTATTAATTTTTATTATTTCTTTTATCACTTTTATTTTGACACATAAACCATGGATAAACAAATGAACCGAAGAAAATAGATCCTGTAGTGAAAGGGATTGTCCACGACGGGGACCCATAGTAGACAAGTAATTTTAAAGTTGAACTGGAACAAAACGATGAAAAAAATATGGGTGTTATCGGTCTTCGTATTTTTTATTCTCTTATTTGGAATACTATTTAAAAATTCAATTTACTTTAAAGATTTATTCAATCCCAACCCATGTGTTTTAATGCTCGCATCTTCTGGTGATGATAAGGTCAGCCTTACTAACCTCTTAGACTCATTCCATAAGACGCATCCTGATATAAAAGTAGAACTCTATAATTACCCATATGCCGATTATTTCAATAAACCCATAAATAATGTCACGGATAAACCCGGACCGGATATTGTTTACGTTTTCGCTAAACAATTTGAGAGTATTTACTCCCAAAACATCCTAGAACCTTTAGATGGCTACATAGCCGTTGACCAAACTTATCCGATTAAAGATTTTTACCCTTCAATTATTGACTACTTCACTATCGATGGTCATCTTTACGTTGCCCCAATTGGAATATCCACGAACGGTATTTTGTACTACAACAAGAATGCTTTTGATGCCGCTAAATTGGCTTATCCAAATGATTCTTGGAATTGGAGTGATTTCCTCGCTTCGGCACGAAAGTTAACTGTAGGGTGTAACAAAAGTCTTTCCGTATTTTGTAGCTAGCAGAGATAAGATTACCGCCTCCCAGAGAGGGCTGTAAAGCCCATCAGGAGGCATATAATGGACGAGCAGAAGAATCATCCAGAAGAACCACCAATTCCCACACCAGCCACTTCATCACCCCCTTCACCTCCAACAGAACCCCCTTCTAGCCTCGAAAAAAGGCTTTCGTTGATCAAGGAATACCTGCAAACCGGGGGTTCTCAAAGGGCTTTTTGCATGGCTCGCGGCATCAATGGAGCCACATTTAACGGATGGATGAAAGAATACCAGCAGGTCGGTGAAGCGGGCATGAGATTGCGCCACGAGCAGTACTTGGCTTCAGGCCAGCACGATGGGCCCTATTCACCGGATGAACGCCGTCAAGCCGTGGAAATGTACCTGAAATCAGGTAATAGCATCTACGACTTTTCCAGGGTTTGGGGCGTAAGTGAAAGCGCCTTGGGACATTGGGTGGACCGCTACAGAGAAGGCGGACCACAAGCCTTGGAGACACGGAGATCGGGTGGCCGTCCACGCAAGTTAGGGATTCGGGAGGAAATTAGCGAAGTCAAAACACGGTTCCCTGATTTTGGTTTGCGGAAAGTGAAGGATTTTCTATTCCGGTTCCATGGGGTCAAGGTCAGCACGGGAAGCGTGCGAAACGCCCTGCGTGAAAAGGGCCTAAATTCCAAAGGAGGCCGTAAAAGGCGCAAGAAGATCCAGCCTCCCAGGAGATTTGAACGATCGGCAGCTGGTGATCTCTGGCAAAGCGACATCACCAGCTTTTTGCTGACCCGTCGCCATGAACGGGTCTATTTGACTGTTTTTCTGGATGACTACAGCCGATACATTGTTTCCTGGGGGCTGTACCTACACCAGAAACAAGACATCGTCACCGAGACCCTTTTGGATGGGATCGAGCGATTCGGCAAACCCAAGGAGGTATTGACCGATCAAGGCCGCCAATACTTCGCCTGGAGAGGCAAAGGGGATTTCCAAAAGCTTCTCAAACGCGAAGGGATCCAGCATGTGGTGGCTCGAACCCACCATCCCCAAACCGTGGGCAAAACAGAAAGATTTTGGGCCACGGTGGGTGAGGAATTCTGGGATCGAGTACAACCGCAGGATTTCACGGAGGCCAAGGAAAGGTTCGGGCATTTCGTGGCCCACTACAACCACTTCCGACCCCACCAAGGCATTGATGGCATGGTGCCGGCAGACAGGTTTTTCGGGGTGGAAAACCAGGTGCGGCAAGCCCTGGAAAATGTCATGAGCCGAAATGAACTACACCTGGCCTTGGGTGAAAAACCAAGAAAACCGGTGTTTTTGGTCGGCCAAGTGGGGGACCAGCAAGTGTCCCTGCACGGGGAAAATGGCAAGCTAATATTTCAAACACAAAACGGGAACTTACAGGAAATGGGATTAGAGGGGCTAGGAGCCCCGGGAGGAAAAAATGGAACCGACGAATCAAGAAGGGACAACAACAGGGGAACCGAAGAAACGCAAGTGGATGCGCCACAAAAACCCGAAATTCAAGATGCCCAAGATCGCGCCCAAGCCGATGAAAGCGCTGTGGGACAACGCGACGGAAGAGGAGAAGCAGAAAGCACACCAAGCGGCGGTGGGGATCTTAGAAACCTGGATGGGCCAAGCCACACGAGAGGAAGTGGCCCAGAAATTGGGAGTTCCGTCTCTGAGGGTGTGGCAGATGTCCCAACAGGCTCTAGTGGGTCTGGTGGCGGGGCTCTTGAAACAACCGAAAGGCAGGAAGGGGCAGAACCAGCCAGCTCTCCCGCCGGAGGAAGACCCGGTGAAGCTGAGAAAACGGATTACTGCCTTGGAGAAGGACTTGGGAATGATGAAGGAGCTAGTGGGATTACTGAGAGAATTCCCAGCCCATCGGGAGGGTAATTCAACCACTGAGACTGATGGGAAAAGTGGAAAAAAAAAGAAACTGGAGGTATCCAAGGGATCTGACAAGAAAGATGGGCCTGTGGCTCAAAGCGGTGGGCCCAAAGTTCCCTCGGCGCCAACTAGCCCAACGGTTGGAGGTAAGTGAAAGAACGTTGAGAAATTGGGAACGCGGGGCTGTGACCCAGGCTAAACACTTGGGTCGTCCCGCGACTTCCTCGCGGAGCAGGTTTCTAGCGCGTCTTCGCGTAGCCCGTGAACTCAAACGTCAGGGTTGGGTGGGTTGGAGGCCTGTACTGGCCAAGGTTGGACCATGCGTTTCAACCAGGTTGGTTCAGGAAAGTGTCAGTGAGCTGAAGAAAAGGCATTCTCAAAGGCGAAGGAAATGGTTGTCGTCGAGGCGGGTGCATGTGGAAGTGTTATCTCCCAACGTGATCTGGACACAAGATGCAACGCATGTTGGGAGATTAAACCGAAAGACCGTACAGGCAGAGGTGGTAAAGGATCGAGCGACATTGGGGTACACAGGATTAGCGGTGGGGCCGACAGCTACAGGATCGGACATTCTCTGGATCCTTGAGGTCGCTAAGAAGGAAAAAGGTCTTCCGTTGGTATGGGCTACGGACAACGGATCGGCCTACAGGGACGCTAGGGTGGAAAGCTTTCTCAAACGGGAGAAGGTAGTGCACCTGCTCTCCCGACCGCATCTCCCGCAGGACAACGCGGCGGCAGAAAAGGGTATTCAAGAGCTGAAGGTGGAAGCGGGTTTGGGAAAAGGGGTGAAGCTATCAAGTATCGAGGAAGCGGCAGGCAAATTGGCCGTTTCACGAGAGATTCTAGATGGTGGACGGGCTAGGGCTAGCAAACAATACCAAACAGCGGATGAATTGAAACAATCCCTCCCTTCCTGGAATCTAAAGGTCCAAAGGGGGGTGTTCTACGAGCAAGCTTGCAAGAGCATGAAAAAAGCGGTACAAGGAGGTGGAACGGCTAGGGAAATTCGGCAGGCAGAACGACAAGCTGTCTACGAGACGCTGGAAAAATTTCAACTTGTCAAAAGAACCAGAGGCGGGAAATCTCTCAAGCTGGTACCAAATATTCAGGAAGATATTTTGTGAACACTACAGATTCGAAAGAAATAATTTGGGCTAAGTAAATTTTTTATAAACAGGACAGGGTTTAATTGAGAATTTTTTAAAGCAAATCGAGGAGCCGCTTAGTCACCATTTGGGACGCTTTTACTGGATCGTATTCAACAGATTCTTTTAACAAACCTTTTAGGTCGTTATGAAATAAATCCAAGTCCATCTTCTCTTCGAGATTTTTCTTAAATTCATTTTTGGTTACTTCGGTCTTCCCCGCTTTCATGTAATGCTTAAAAGTTTCTACAATCTTAGCGGGTTGGGTGGATTTCTTTTCCAATCCAATCCATTGGTCAAAAAGATCACGACCCTTCCGGCGCTGGTACAAAGCCCTTAATTTGGTCCCTAAGAGTTCTTCCAAAGTATAGGTTTTGATATCGGCTTGCCCATTAAACCAGGGTGATTTGACCTCGAATTTCTTTTCAATGATTCCAAATACATCGAAATGCTCCCGGCTATTGATCTCCACCTTAAGCTTGATGGGTTTCACCGGTATAGATTCCGTTTCCATGCGGTACAAAAGGGTAACGGTTCCGGGATTCCTTTCCCGGCGAGGCTTGCCCAGGAACGGGTCCAGACGAGCACGAAGCCCGTCCAGGATGGGACCAATGGGGCCTTCCGTGTGTTGGACAAGGTCAATGTCCTCAGAATAGCGAAGTGGTTCATCTACATAAAGTTTATGGAGCGCGGTGCCGCCTCTAAGAACCAGACTTTTTGAAATACCCTCATCCTGGAATATCTCCACTAAAGCACGGCTCAGAATGAGGTCTTGTTCCACTTGGGAGTCTAGAAACCAAGGGGCTGTATTCCTCCAATCCGTGATGAAATTTTGAGGAATCATGCCTCAGGCTCCAGTTTGGCGTTCACCCATAAGTGCCATTTTTGATTTTCACGCGCTTTTTCCACCGGAAGTTTTGGGTGGAGAGGGCGCAAAGGAGGATCTTTCTTCCCTACCCAATCAACCAATCCCATGTAAAGGTTCTTAGCACCGACACGTTCCAACAACCACCCAAGGCGTTGTGCCGTAAGAACGTCATTATGCCGTTTTACGGTCGCCAATAAATTTTTAGGGTCCAGCTTTTCCGATAGTTCCGAGATAACCGTTAGGACGTTGTCCAACCCCGCCGCCGAATTGGAATATCTGACCAAATCCCAAGCGGTTGTTTCAGGCGTCGAGACTTTCTGATAACCCGTAGGAGTCTTAACATCAGTTATCTCGGAGCAATCAAAAGGGCCTTTTCCAAAGAACTTTATCCAGTAATTTCCTGTTTTAATCGGCCTGATTGAACGCGTAGGGATCATCACTTGGAATTCCATTGGTTGATGGTGGGCGGCACCATAAAGTTGGGCCGCCGAGAGGAGCCCCACATAATAGGGTTTGCCAATGTTTTTCATGAGGTCGTTAATCAACCATTCAGGGGGCAAGGTTCCGATGGAGCGGTGCTGTGGGTCCACGATCACATAAAAACCAGACCGGGGCATGATGAGGCGGCCCGACTTGACCAGGCGATGGAGGGCCATATAAGTGGCCATTGGAGCCGTCTTAAGACTTTGTTCGGCTTCAGCCCTTTGGAACGTAAAACGGCCATGGCCCAAAAGGTCTTCGATATATTGTCCTGCGAAAGGGTATTTTCGTGTTTTCATTATGGTTGCAGATTATAACGAAAAGTGTAAGGATTTGCGACCGGATTATATCGGTCTATAATCATCAAAATTACATCACTAGACTATTAAGACCTTTCCGATTAGCATCTACCTATTGACATACAGGTGTATACTTTCCTAATTCGGAGCCGCGAATTAGGAAAAACAATTGCCATCACTGCGTCTACATTTAACTAAACAATAATTTAATTTTTGGGGAAAGCCTTCCCCCTGGCCTCGTCTTCCTTTGGAGATCATTGGCACACCCCTTTCCATTGGACCTTTGCCCCAAACCCCATAACCGGTACCATAACCCTTCAATGTTACGGGAATGTGAACAAAACCCCGTTTTGGACCACTCAGCACAATATTGACTACTTCAACCCAACCTTTTTTTTATTTATTGTGCCCTCCGGGTTTTAAATATTCTCAAATACCAGAAAGATGGACCCAATGGCAAAAGAACCGAAGGACCCTAATGATTTAGTGTGGCCGGAAGATTTGTTTATGGAGGATTGTTTCATGCGGGCGGCTCGGGATCCTGGAAAGGAAATAGCCCGCAAACTCCGCAATGCTCGTTGCGGACACATTAAAAGAAAGCTGATGCGTAATGAGCGTCTAACAGGGGATTTGCTGAAGTTTGCCCTTGAGATTGTGGAGCCCATTCCCGGGAACGAGGATGAACAATCAAAATTTGCCCGGCGGATCTCCACTAAACTCAAACACGGGATGACCCTCGACGACTATGAATTTCACATGGTGGTAGACGTCTGGCTTCTTCATATAAGGTTGAGCTCATAAAGGAAGGGCAATGACTTGGGTTGTGGACATTACTGCAAGAGGTCGAAAGGAGTAAATCATGGGAAGGTTTCATTACAATCCAAAAGGATATCCTGTATGGAATAATAGCGGGTTATTGGTTCATAGAACTGTTGCCAAACCAAAAGGGGACCAAATAACGCATCATAAAGACGGGAATCCAAAGAACTTCAGGAAAAGTAATCTCGTCAATATGAGCAAAAGTGAACATGCGAAACTTCACGCAAGGGAAAAGTAGACGGCTTCGGTGAAAGCCTTGCCTCTTTGGGATAAGGTCTTCCCCCTGGCCTCGGCTCCCTTTGGCGATCCTCGGTAACCCCCTTCTCCTGGGGCTTTACTCCATAACCCTTCAAAGCTCAGTTGAAGATACTCACTCTAGTTGAACTTTGATCAAAGCCAAATTAAAGTGGATTCATGAATTCCAATCAAACCAACCTTTTTAATCAAGAACCCAAAAATCCGCTTATGGCTCGAGTGATTAAACGTGATCGTAAATGGTCTCGTGAAATCCGTGAGCTTATTGCCACCACTTCTTGTCCCCTATGTGGTTCCCGTAACATCACCTATTTTGAATGGGGCCAAGGAGGATTCGGGCCTGAACACGATAAACTCGTAAGTGAGGGTCTTCTTGTTATTCGCGGGTGCATCACTAATGGAAATGAAAAGGATTTTTCTTGTCGTAATTGTAAACACGAGTTTTCTAAACAACGCTAAATAAGCGGGAATGCTTCCCCCTGCCTTCGGCTCCTTTCTTTGTTTCCCGTCATACCCCCTTATTCTGGGCTTTTCTCCAAACCCTTTTAAAACTGCCTAGAACAAATTGCAGAAAAATCAGCTTTAATGACTCATAATTGAATCTAATTTTGATGGAATGTCAGTTGGGAGATCGCACTGGAGGTTGCCATTGAAACCAATATTTACCGTTCACGCCGGGGAATTCCTTGTTGGGTGTGAGATCGAACCAAACTTTCCCAATGTGGACGTTTGGATTCCTGCAAAAGATACCGGAATAGACCTTTTAGTCTCGAACAAAGACAATACAAAAACTGTTTCGCTACAGATCAAATTTTCACGAGATTATCTTGCAACGAATATGGAAGACCCGTTGTTTCATAGAGAGCTGCGGGCTTGTGGCTGGTGGACGCCGTCTCGACAGCAGATTGAAAATTCTCGGGCGCAATATTGGGTGTTCGTTCTAGTTGGGTTTGACATCCGAAGTAAGGACTTCATAATCATCAAGCCGGACGATCTATTAAAACGACTCGAAACAATCCATGGAAAATCATTCCAGAAATTTAATATTTACTTTTGGGTAACAAAACATAACAAGTGTTACGAGGCACGCGATCTTAATCCCTCAGATCAATTGGAAATCGCTGATAAAAAATTCAAAAATGCACCGCGCGATTTCACAACGTATCTCAATAACTGGTCCCCCATAGAGAACCTCAATGGTAATCACTCCCGGAGTAACAAAGGCATGAAGAAATCCTAATATGTCAGATTTAACCTTTGATGAAAAAATGAAGCTTGAGAAAATGTTGGAAATGGGAAGCGGATATGTCTTAAATTTCTCTAACCGGACATTCCAAGAATTTGTTTATGAAGTCACCGGGAAAGATGCTTATGATTCTAAATACGGAAGGGCGTCTAAGGCTAATATTCTTAGAGCTATTTTTAAGACCGAACCAAATTATGTTGTTGGAAAATTAATTGATCGTCTTCTTGCACATTTAAAAAGTTACAATTCGGAAGCTTCAAATAACCCTCTATTCGTAAACTGCGAGCGAACTGCCCATCGTCTTTTGCAAAGTTCGCCGGTTCAAGATATCGATGCCATTACCAACGTAACAGACGAACGTGAATTTGAAGTGTTGTCAAATTCTATTCGAGAGGCTATCAACAGGAACGAACCAGAAACCGGACTAGATCGGTTACACACTTATGTTCTGAAATATATGCGGCATTTGTGCCAAATTCACGGTATCGAAACGGATAAGGACAAGCCACTTCACAGCCTAGTCGGTGAATATATTAAGTGGTTACGGACCGAGGGATTGCTGGAATCAGAGATGGCGGAGCGAATTTTGAAGTCCTCCATCTCAATCATGGAAGCATTTAACCATGTCAGAAACAATCAAAGCTTGGCACACGATAATCTGGTTTTGAATTATAACGAGAGTCTTTTGATTATTAGTCACGTGACAAGTTCGATTAAATTTATCAGAGGATTGGAAGAACGAGTTGTTAAAAATAGCACCCCTGAGAATACCGATATCGATGAACCGTTCACCATTCCATTTTGAAAAAAACCTCTTATTCCCTTACCGTGTTGTAGAAATCCTTCCCCCTGGCCTCGGCTACCTTCGTTGATCCTCGGCACACCCCCTTCTCCTGGGCCTTTGCCCCAAGCCCCTAAGCGATCACCATTTCCTTTAGGTATAAAAAATATGAGCTGAAAAGGTTTGAACCCCTCCCCTTTCCTTGTTTACATAATGTTGTCCTGTCCAGTTCAAACTGCAACCTTCACCAGTTGAGATGTGTTGACAGTTTCTGCCTCGCTGGGTGAATCCAACCACTCCTGATACAAACCAAATTCCTGAAGCGCAGCACGAACAGCCTTTC
>Ga0326728_10000853_pt1 | contig 114678 bp, 83 predicted proteins | sample MB3enrmetagenome_FD_207602 | JGI IMG/M metagenome (GOLD analysis project Ga0326728, IMG submission 207602) | Lab enriched peat soil microbial communities from McLean, Ithaca, NY, United States - MB31MN | ecosystem: Environmental > Terrestrial > Soil > Wetlands > Peat | place: USA: New York... | reverse complement strand
AATCTGCCCCGACTGCTGCTGGCCCTGTCCTCGAAACACAACGACAAAAACAACCACAAAGATGTGCAGGGGTTGACAGGTCACTCCATATCAGTGTCCCGGCATCATGCCCCAGAGCATCACCATGGTCATGCCGATGACGATCAGGCTGGTGCCCCAGGCGATCACATTCCACAGCCGCGAGTTCTTGTGCTCTCCCATCAGGTCGTGGCGGTTGATGAGCATCAGCATCAAAATAATCACCACCGGCAGCAGTACGCCGTTGAGCACCTGGGAGAGAATGGCCACATTGATGAGTTGGGAGAGCGGCAGCACCAGCACGGTAACCGCGCCGCCCACAATCAACAGCGTATAGAGCCAATAGAAGAAAGGCGCTTCCTTGAAGCGTTTATCCACGCCCGATTCGAAGCCCAGGCCCTCGCAGACGGTATAGGCGGTGGAGATGGGCAGAATCGAAGCCGCAAAGAGCGAGGCGTTGAAGAGCCCGAAGGCGAAGAGCACAAAGGCGTAATCGCCGGCCAAGGGGCGCATGGCTTCGGCCGCGTCGGATGCCACCTGAATGGCCCCCATGCCGTGCACGAAGAGCGTGGCGGCGCAGGCCACGATGATGAACCAGGCCACGATGTCGGTAAAGAAGCTGCCCACGATCACATCCAGCCGCGAGGCGGCGTAGTCCTTGACGCGAATTCCCTTCTCCACGATCGACGATTGCAGGTAGAACTGCATCCACGGGGCGATGGTGGTGCCCACCACGCCAATGGCCATATACATATAGGATTTGTCGCTCCACACGGTCTTGGGCGGCAGCAGCACCGTGGCCTTCAGCGCCTCGTGCCAACTGGGCTGGGAGAGCACCCCGGCGAAGATATAGGAGATATAGACCACCGAGGCGACCAGGAAGATCTTCTCCGTGCTCTTGTAGTTGCCCTTGACCACCATGAACCAGACCAGTCCCGCGCATATGGGCACGGAGATGAACCGGGAGACATGAAAGAGCTGCAAGGAGCCGGCGATGCCGATGAACTCGGTGACCACATTGGTGTAATTGACCACCACCAGCAGGACCATCAGGATGAAGGTCAGGCGCAGGCCGAACTCCTCGCGGATCAGGTCGCTGAGGCCCTTGCCGGTGACCACCCCCATGCGCGCGCACATCTCCTGCACCACGATCAAGGCAATGGTGATGGGAAGCATGGTCCAGAGCAGGGTGTAGCCGAACTGGGCGCCGGCCTGGGAATAGGTCAGAATGCCGCCGGAATCGTTATCCACGTTGGCGGTAATGAATCCGGGGCCAAGCACGGCCATGAACAAAAGTATCCGTATTCGCCAACGCTTCCACATAGCCGCGATTTCCTATGGAGGATTCATATTGTTCCTCCCTGACCATATCAGGTGAGGGGCTGGGTAGCGAACCCCTGAAATCGGAAAGATCTCCCAATTGATTCCTCTACTTCCAAACCGCCCGATGCATCGTACATAGATACCATGGTACATTCATAGGAAGGAGGAAACATGACTACAGAAAGCCCTTCCCACCCCCCGGTCGAGGTGGAGCGGGTGCAAACCGGGGTGCGCATCGAGAAGCGCATTCTCAAGGTGCTCAAGGCCGTCGCCGAGCTGAAGGATCTGACCCTGGGAGATTTGCTGGAGGGCATTGTGCTGCACGCCTTCGAGGGCAAGGCGCCCTTTTCCGCGCAGACGCTGGAGCAGATCGCGCAGTTCAAGCAGCTCTACGGCATGACCCTGACGGCGGGCGACAGCCACCATCTACGCGAACACAAGCGGGCCTGAATTCGGGAAGGATCGTGCTCCCTTATGGCCCCCGAACAAAAAGAGAGGGCGGATCATCGCGAATGGATGTTCCGCCCTTGGACTTCTGTCTGAATCCGGCAAAAGCGTGCGCTAGGCAGTAGCCGCGAGAATGCGTTCAACCGGTTGGATATTCTCGCTCAGGCTAAGCAGCGATCCAACCACCTCGACAGCACTATAGCTGGACTGCCCCGGTGCCAGGAACTGGGTTACGGCGTTCATTTCGTCGCCCACGGTGACCAGGGCGGGTTCGATCGTTCCGTCTTTACGAATCTGCGCATGGCCGACATTGGCCAGCAAGGCATTGCATAGGCACTTGCGTCCCACTAATTCTTCGGGCTTGCCGCCCTTGGCGATGTAGTTGGCCTCCGGTTCGGCGGCGCAGCGATAACCAATCTTGCCGTCGCCGGTGGCGTAGGCCTCACGCAGGAAGCCCAGGTCGCAGACGCGGTTCCGCTGCTGGTAAACGCGCAGTTCGGACGAGGTGCCTTCCAGCAGGGCCACCTTGAAGGGGAAACCGGTGGGAGAGGCCAGCGGATCGGTAAAGACCTCGCTTGTCCCATTCCGTACCTTATCCAGCCCCTGCTGCTTAAGTTCTTCACTTAAACCCGATTCGCGAGTGAAGGCGAAGGCGGTTCCCACCTGCACCCCGGCCGCGCCCAAATCGAGGGCCTCGCGCACCTTCTCTGGGGTGCCGTAGCCCCCCGCCAGCCAGAAGGGAACGCCCAGTGAACGCAGATCGGCGATGTTCACCCGGTCGCGATCTCCATAGACCGGCTCGCCCTTTTCGGAATACTGGGTTTTACCGCGCGGAGGAGCATTGTGCCCGCCCGCCGTCGGGCCTTCGATAATCAGTCCGTCGACCCGCCCGCTGGCCCGGCGCAGCATAGTAGTCGCCAGGGTATTGGAGGAGACAATGGCCAGAAACTTGGGGCGGCTGAGAAGGGGAAGCGGTCCTTCGGCATATTCCAGCGGATCGAAGACCATGGCGGTATTCATGCCCTGCGGGGCGCCGATCACCGAAAGGTTGTACTCGGTGGGATGCTGCAAGGAGAGGGCATCGAGGACGCCGGGGATGTGCAGCGGAATACCCGCGCCCATCAACACGTAGCCCACGCCAGCCAGCATCGCTCCATAGATCGAGGAGAGATGCGGCATTTGCACTTTTTCCAGGAAGTTGATGCCGACCGGATTCTTGTGATCTTCCTTGGCCAGGAACACCTCGACAAAGTTGCTCACCATGCACAACTCAACCAGCTTGCGCGGATCCTTGCGCTGGTGCATGGGAGTCAAGGGGTAGGGCTGGTCCACGGGTTTACCGCCGGGGACGAAATACTCCTGCCAGATGCGTCTCGCCATCTCAGGGAACGGGAATGCGTCGAGTCCGCGGCGCATGGCTCCATCCTTGTCGCCATCCGCCAGGCGGCGCACAAACAGTTGATCGAGCGCCGTGCCGGAGACTACCCCCAGCTGGCCGAGCTTGGAGACGGCTTGGGCGAGACGCCAATTGGAGACGCCGACACCCATACCCCCCTGAATGATCTTGGGAAACTGCATCATACTAGGATTCTTTCACAAATTTCGGTAAAATCTCTTTTTATCCGTTGGATTCTTGAACGTAAGGAACCAAATAAAACCTTTATCCCCTGCAAAATGGCAAATCCCCAACGAAGAGCCTGCTCCACCGCGATGGGAGCGGTGAGGAGCAGAGGCTAGAGTTTGTCGCGCAAGAAGCTGATGACGTGGTCGGCTTGCACCACCCCCACCATGCGGCCCGCCGTATCCACCACCGGCAGCGCGTGCAGGTTGTATTTGTCGAAGAGTTCGGCCAGTTCGTTCTGGTGCAAATCTGCCGGGCAACTAAGGATGCGCGGTTCGGAGAGCACATTCAGATGGGTCTCCGGCTGGGCCATCACCAGGCGGGCCAAGGCCACGGTTCCGCGCAACACCCGCTTGTCGTCGAGCAGGTAAATCTCGGTGACGCCATCGGGATCGCCATCGAAAGAGCGCAGCGCCTCGACGGCGTGGGAGACGGTACCGCTGGCGCTGGCATAGACGAAATCGGTGGTCATGCAGCCGGCGGCGGAGTCCTCGTCGAATTCCAGCAGTTCCTCGACTTCCTGCCGCTCCTCGGGCTCCATCTCTTCGAGAATTGCGTCCGACTGTTCTTCGGGGAGCTCGGCGAGCAGGTCGGCGGCGGCGCCGGGATCCATCTCCTCGACGATGTCCGCGATGCGCTCTTCGTCGAGTTTCTCCAACAGCGCTTTTTGCAGCTTGGGCTCGACTTCTTCCAGGGTCTCAGCGGCCAACTCTTCGTCGAGGGAGGTAAAGACAGCCTCGCGCTCGGCAGGAGCCAGATCTTCGAGGATCTCGGCCAGATCGGAGGGATGCATCTCGGCCAGGCGCTCGTACTCGATGCGCAACTTGACGCGGCGGGCGGGATCGACCTCGATGACGTCGACAAACTGCCAGGGGATCCCGTTGGCTTTGAATTTGCGCGAAAACTTCTCCAGTGAGGCCCGCGGCAACAGGCCCTTGAAGACGCGGCGAAAGGCTCCGCGCAGTCCCACTTCGACCTCGGCCACGCGCAGCAGATGAGCCGCGCCCTTGCCCATCCACTCCAGATCCACGTCGTTGACGCGCACCACCTTGCGACCGTGAATGTCGATGATCTGGCGGTCGATCAAATCTTGTTGCAGATAGAGGAAAGTGCCTTCGTCCTGGAGCGGTGCCAAGGCGACCACAGAGCGCAGTTCCAGGGTTCCGGAGGGCGTCTCCATCACCTCTTGCGAGGGGACAATAAAGAGCCCGGTGCGGGTCTTAAGTACCAACCCGGCGACCTTGCCGGCATCTGGACCGGTGGCTACGGCCACATCCTTCAACCGTCCGCGCAGATGGCCCTGGGCGTCGGTGACCGGGGTGCCGAGCAGAGCGGTCAGACTGACGCGGGCTGAAGTGCGTGGCTGCATGGGATGAGTGTAACCTCTCCGGGGGATGGAGCGCCGATGTTTGCAGCCGCTTTGCGCATCCATTTCGATACTCTTGGCTCCCAGGCGATGGACCTGTCGCACCAGGAGTAACCGGTCGCTCTTGACACAATCTGCCCCAACGCCGAAACTGCTGGCAAGGCGAAGATGCGGGAGAGGCTGATTTTTCCGACAGCGTTGCCAGAAAGGGTGCAGGCCGGTGAACGGACCGCAAGCGGAAAATCGGGAGTTCTTGCTTCGATCCACCATGGAGAGCGTCGCTCAGGTGGAGGCGGCGGCCGAGCGGCTGGCTTTGGATGCCGGCCTGGATGAGGATCAGCGCTTCAATATTGCCATGGCGGTGCGCGAGGCAGCAATTAACGCCGTTCTGCATGGCAATGAATACGACCCCGGCAAGCAGATCGCGGTGCGCATGAGGAATACCGGAACCGACTTGATCTTCACCATCGCCGACGAGGGCAAGGGGATGGGCGAGAAATTCGATCCCGATTCTCTGCCCGACCCGCTGGCGCCGGAAAATCTTCTTCGTGGCTGCGGCCGGGGCATCTTTCTCATCCGTTCCTTTATGGACAAGGTACAATTTCGTCAACTTCAGCCCGGAACCGAATTGACCCTGGTCAAACATCTGTTTCCCGACAGCGATTCTCCCGACGCGCTAGCGCGGTAGAATGTGGGCACCGACATTTTCTGCGGTTTTGAGATCCCTGCGTTTTTCGGGCGAGGGAACAAACAGCGGCACCAACCGTAGTTTCAACAAGGAGGAATACCTGTGGCTCTTTCGATTGCTTCCCGTGAAGTGGACGGTGTCACCGTCCTCGATCTCAAGGGGCGGATTACCCTGGGCGAAGGCAGTGTGGTAGTGCGCGAGGCGGTGCGCGACCTGATTGGCAAGGGTTCCAAGAACATTCTTTTGAATATGGGCGACGTCAACTATGTTGACAGCTCCGGCTTGGGCGAGCTGGTCAGCGCTTTCACCACGGCTAAAAACCAGTCTGCCGCACTGAAGATGCTCAGCCTCACCAAGAAGGTCCATGACCTGTTGCAACTCACCAAGTTGTATACCGTCTTCGACATCTACGACGACGAAGCCAGCGCCATCGCCTCCTTCAAGTAGGGGTTAGGGATCAGGGGCTGGTTTTTTTCGACCCCGATCCACTTGCATCACTCCGCTCGCTGCACGAAAAAGGCCATCCTGTGAAGGATGGCCTTTTTTTCGATAACCCCGGAATGAGTCCTTAGAACTTGACCGTCGGCGCCGTACGGGCGCTCTGGGTGGCCTCGAAGAAGGCATTGTTTACTTGGAAGCCGGCGATTCCCGCCCAAATGCTATTGGGGAACTGGCGGACAAAGGTGTTGTAATCGCGCAAAGCGTCGTTATACCTCCGCCGCGCCACGCTGATGCGGTTTTCGGTTCCGGCCAGTTCGTCCTGCAGGCGCATGAACTGTTCGCTAGAGCGCAGTTGCGGATAGTTCTCGGTGAGCAGCAGCAGCCGGCCCAGAGCCGAATCCAGCCGCCCGTTGGCCTCGATCTTGCCCGCTGGTCCCTGGGCATTCAACATCCCGGCGCGCGCGTTGGCGATGTCGCCGAAGACCGTGCTCTCTTCCTTGGTGAATCCCTTGACGGTCTCGACTAGGTTGGGGATGAGATCGGCGCGGCGCTGCAACTGCACGTCCACGTCGGCCCAGACCGCCTTCACGTTCTCGTCCTTGGTGACCATCTGATTCTTGGCGCTGACATAGCTGCCAAAAACCATCAGCAGGCCCACCACCAATACGCCCACTACCGCCAATGCAATCCAAACGCCGCGACGAACCACGTGTTTTCTCCTCTGGCCATTCCTCGAACAGCCTTGTGTAACGATCTAAAACGTTGGGTTTTACGCTATGCCGGCGCTTACCAGTCGCCGCCGGCCCCGCCGCCGCCAAAGTCTCCCCCGCCGAAACCGCCGAAGCCCCCGCCGGAGTCTCCCCCGCCGCCATCACCGCCCCCACCGAAGCCGCCGCCGCCCATCCACGGCCCGCCGCCCCATCCACCGCCCATGAACATGCCCAGCAGGCCAAAGCTCATGAGCAGGCGCAGCACGAAGAATCCGCCAAAGAAGACCAACAGCAAAATAAGCAGAATCCCCATGCCTAGCGAGGCGCCGCGGCGCACCGGCTGGCGCGCGGTCATCTGACTCGGATCGTCTTCCAGCGTCACCTTGGCGTCGGCGGCGATGGTTTGCGCCATCTGCGCCACGGCAACGGTCACGGCGCTGTCAAAGTCGTTGGCCCGCAGGTAGGGAACCATGGTGCGGCCAATATCGCCCACCTTGCCGTCGGGAAGAATTCCCTCCAGCCCGTAGGCCACATCGATCCGTCGCTGGTGATCATCGACGGCCAGCAGCACCAGAACGCCGCGATCCGAACCTTTCTTGCCTATCTTCCAGGCCGCTTCCAGGCGGCTGGCATAGTCGGCGGAGTCGTCGCCGTCCAGGGTGCGAACGGTGACGATGGCCATCTGCGTATTGGCCTGGGTGTGGTCCAACTGGGCGCAGAGGTGGTCCAGCCGGGCGATGGCCTGGGGCGAGAGCACATGGGCGAAGTCGCTGACGTAATCGGTGGGTTTGGGCAGATCCTCGACCCGCTCGGCACGGGCGCTGTCGGTAAACATCCCCAGCACTGCCACAAACAGCAGGGGGAGGATCGTCGAAAGGGTGCGGCGAAAAGCTCTCATCGCTCTCCATTGTACGCGGCGGGCTGGGCTGAGGTTCCCTGGCCGAGGCGCGATCAGGGCTGTTGCAGGAAGGTCAGCATCCTGGGTGCAATGCCGCCGGCACAATCGACTGGAGCCAGATGGCCGCAGCCGGGGACGACCTCCAAATCCGATTGCGGGATCAGGCGGTGCATGGTCTGTCCCTGGCGGAGAGGGACAATGCGGTCTTCCGAACCCCACACCAGCAGAACCGGCATCTGCAACTGCGGCAGTATGGCGTCGGTGGCGTCCTGGCCGGTGAGCATGGTATCGATGGCTCGGTGGAGCACCCAGGCGCGTTCGGTGGAGACGCGAAGAATATCCCGCACCACGAAGGCGGGAACCACCGGTGGGTGGGGCATCAGCAGCGCATCGAGCTGGTTCAGCTCTTCGGCGCTGGTGGGGGTGAAGAGGCGCACATTCCACTGCGGCTTCTCCAGAATTCCGATGCTGTCGAAGAGGATCAGGCGGCGGACGCGCTGGGGGTGACGAAAGGCGAGGTGCTGGACGATGCCGCCGCCCATCGACCATCCGCCCACATCTGCCTGGCGGATTCCCAGCCCGTCCATGAAGCCGGCCACCAGTTCCGCCTCGTCATGCACCGAATAGGAAAAATCCTGGGGTTTCTGGCTGCGCCCATAGCCAAGCAGGTCGGGCATATAAACGCGAAAGCCGGCTTTGACCAGCGGCGGGGCCAGATTGCGCCAATCCTCGGCGTGGCCGCCCAGCCCATGCACCAGCACCACGGCGGGCCCTCCGGCGGGGCCCTGGGCCAGATAATGGATGCGGTGGCCACCTACCTGAAGGTTTTGGCTCTCCACGCCCCCGAGCATCTCGCCAAGGTACATGCTCTGGTTGAAATAGCTGACCGGGCGTTCATAGAAGCCAAATCCCGAGGCCAACGCCAACAACAGCAGAGCCGCCACGGTCCAGGAAAGAATTCGCAGGATCTTCATCGATTCGCTTGCCTCGCGCACCACATTTTCCAGCCCGCTTCGAGCACCATGACCGTTACCGGATCGATCCGCAAGGCACTGTGGCTGTTCCACTCCACCCGTTCCACCCAGCGCGCGGCCACGGCGTCGGAAGCGGCCCGCAATTCCCCGCCTTTGAGTTGGCATAGATAATCGGCGATCACATAATGGTATTGGACGCGCTGCCCTTGGCGATGGACGCGGTCCAGCAATTCGACCAGTTGCAGCGGCTCGACCTCCAGGCCAGTCTCTTCGCGCACCTCGCGAATCACCCCCTGGTGCAGGGACTCGCCCAGTTCCAGCAAGCCGCCGGGCAGCGACCAGTCGCCTTTGAGCGGCTCGCTGCCGCGGCAGATGAGTAGCACTCGGCCCTCGTTCACAATTACCGCACCGACGCCCACCAGCGGTACTTCAGGATATTCGCGTTGCATGATGCTCCTGACAGAAAGTTATCAGTTGTCGGGGATCGGTGGTCAGTAGGCGTCTGGCTGGCGATGACGGTCTTTTCCCTTTCCCTTGTTCCCCGGTTCCCCGTTTCTTGCTCTATCTTCCCTGTTCCCAATTAAGATCGGAGCATCAAGGAGAAAATAAATGGCCGAGTTTACCCTGCGGATCGATGGAATGCACTGCGGCGCCTGCGTGCGCCGGGTAGGTCAGGCGCTGGGCGCGGTGGAAGGAATCAAAGTGAAGGAAGTTCGAGTGGGCGCGGCGCGGTTCAGCAGTTCGGCGGAAGCGGCGCCGCTCGGTGCGGCGCTCGACGCGATTGCCAAAGCCGGATTCACGGCGCATGTCGAGCAATGAAGCGGGGCAAACGTAGCCAGCTTCCATACTGACCCAGCCTGGCGATTGATCCGGCCTTTACACCCTGTGAGGCATACCATCCTGGCGCGGGGAGGACAAAATGCAGGTTCTTCGACTCCGCTCAGAATGACTGCATGGATGGGGCTCGGGTTTCATCTTTTACACTCCGGATCATAAGCTCGGTCGAAACGGAACCCATGGCCACTGCATCGCCACAAACGCTGACGCTTCCCGTGCTGGGGATGAGTTGCGCCGCCTGCCAGCATCATGTGGAGGCGGCGCTGCGCGCAACAGAAGGGGTGGAGTCGGCGCACGTGGATCTGATGGCGCATCGCGCCAGTGTGGTCTTCGACCCGGCTCGCACCGCGCCGGAGGAGCTGGCGGAAGCGATTCGCGCCGCCGGCTACGATGCGGTTCTGCCGCGACCGCAAGATCCTTCCCGTCCTCATGCGGTGGTGGAAGACGCTGCTATGGAGCGTAAGGCCTGGACCACGCTGGTGGGCGGCGCAGCGGCGATGCTGCTGGCGATGCCGCTGGAAGCGGGCAGCACATCCATGCAGGCGGGCGGCATGGATGGAGTTTTCATGGGGCTGCTCCCCTGGTTGTACGAGCTGCCGCACAATCTGCTGCGCGGGCTACTGCTGGGGATGACGGCGATGCTGATGGCCTGGGCGGGGCGAGGCATCTATGTCAGCGCGGCGCGCGGGCTGCGCCACGGCAACACCAATATGAATACCCTGGTGAGTCTGGGAACCGGAGTGGCCTTTCTCTATTCTGCCTATGCCACGCTGCGACCCGCGCCGGGGCGGGCGGTATATTTTGACGCAGTACTGCTCATTCTTGGCTTTCTGCTGCTGGGCAAGATGTTGGAAGGCCGCGCCAAACGGCGGGCGATGATGGCGCTCGATTCCCTCACCCGGCTGCGCCCGGCCACGGCTCGCCGCATCCGCGATGGCGCGCAGGCGGTGGTGCCGCTGGAAGAGATTCAGCCCGGCGACAGCGTACTGATTCTGCCCGGCGAACGCTTTCCGGTGGATGCAACCATCCTGGAGGGCCGTACCACGGTCGATGAATCGATGCTGACCGGCGAATCCACTCCGCTCCCCCGCGAAGTTGGCGGACGGGTGCTGGCCGGCTCGGTCAACTACGACGGCGCGGTGGTTTGCCGGGCGGAATCGCTCGGCGAAGCCACGGTGGTGGCCCAGATCACACGCATGGTCGAGCAGGCACAGGGTTCGCGAGCGCCTCTGGAGCGGCTGGCCGACCGCACCAGTTCCATCTTTGTGCCGGTGGTGCTGGCGCTGGCGGCGCTGACCTTTGTTGCCTGGATAGTCTTTGCCCACTCCCTGCAACTGGCTCTGGCCAATACAGTAGCGGTGCTGGTGATTGCCTGCCCCTGCGCCATGGGGCTGGCGGTTCCCGCCGCGCTGACCGTAGCCGTGGGCCGGGGCGCGCAACTGGGAGTGCTCTTCAAGGGCGGCGAGGCGCTGGAACGGCTCGGGCATCTGGATCTTTTGGTGCTGGACAAGACGGGAACGCTAACCGTGGGCCGGCCGGTGCTGGAAGCAGTCCACCTTCTGTCCGCACTCGATGAGGAGAATCTCTTGCGTCTGGCGGCCGCGGCCGAGGAGCGCTCCAATCATCCCCTGGCGCTCGCCATTGTGGAAGCGGCAAGAGAGCGTCATCTGCTTTGGACGGTTGCCGAAGAGGTACAGGTTCTGCCCGGACGGGGACTCACGGCGAAGGTTGAAGACCGCCAGATCGTGCTGGGCAACGAAGCGCTCTTCGGCGAGTTCTTTCTTCCCTTGCCAGAAGCTTTTGCGCCCGCCGCAGCGGGTGTGACGCGAATGTGGATGGCGCTGGACGGGCAGGTGGCCGGATGCTTTGACGCCCGCGACAGGCTGCGCAAGGACGCCGCCCAGGCAGTGGCGGATCTGCATCGCGCCGGGCTGCGAGTGCAGATGTTGACCGGCGACTCCGCCGAGGCCGCCGCGCCCATTGCCCAGATGGCAGGCATTGACGAGTTCCAGGCGGGATTGGACCCGGCCGGCAAACTGGCGCGGATTCGGAGTCTGCAAAAGGAGGGGCGGCGGGTGGGGATGGCGGGCGACGGCATCAACGACGCTGCGGCGCTGGCCCAGGCGGACGCCGGCATTGCCATGGGCGGCGGCGCCGATCTGGCCCAGGAGGCCGGCGATGTGCTCCTGCTCCGCGCCCATCCGGCGCTGATCCCCACGGCGCTGGAACTAGCCCGCGCCACCCGTCGGGTGATGTGGCAAAACCTGCTGTGGGCAGCGGGTTACAACCTGCTGGGCATTCCCCTGGCCGCCGGAGTTTTGTATCCGCACTTTCACCTGCTGCTCAGCCCCTGGGTGGCGGCCGCGGCCATGGCCCTCAGCTCGGTCAGCGTGCTGGCCAACAGCCTGCGTCTGCGCCGTTGGCGGCACTCATCTGCAACTCTCCATCCACTTCCCCGTCTACACCCTAGCAGCCCGTCGCGCCCCGGCACGATAAACTAGGCATGGAACCCCAACTGTGCGCATCCTGACCCGTTACATCCTCGGTGAGATCCTCTCCCATACGCTCATTGGCTGCGCGTTGTTCACCTTTATTCTCTTCATGCGCGACCTGCCGCACATTCTAGAGATGGTGGTGCGCAACAGTTCCACCTTCACCAACGTACTGCAAATCTTTCTGTTCACGCTGCCCAACACATTCCGGGTGACCATTCCCATGGCGGTGCTGGTGGGGGTGCTGCTAGGCTTGAGCCGTCTGGCGGCGGACAGCGAGATCATTGCCATGCGCGCCTCTGGGTTGGGCATCGGCTATTTTGTGCGTGTGGCTGCGATTGTGGCCATCGCCGGCACACTACTGGGCCTGGGCAACTCGCTGTATCTGGCGCCGCGGGCCAACCGCGCCATCCTGGAGATGGAACAAGCGCTGGAGACATCGCAGGCCTCCTACGAGATTCAGCCGCGGGTCTTCTACGAAGATTTTCGCAACTTTGTGCTTTATGTGCAGGATGTACGCGCCGGAACCGGGGCGGCCAACTGGCGGCAGGTTTTTATGGCCGATGTGACCGATCCGGCAACCCCCAAGATCACCACCGCCGCCTCGGCCACGGTGGCCAACGATTCGCCCCAGGAACTGCTGATGCGGCTGCGCGACGGCGCGGAGCACGAGACGGTGACCGGCCAGGCGGAGCAGTACAACATCTCCACCTTCACTACCACCGACCGCCCCCTGGCTCTGAGCCAGCAAAACGATGTGCATCTGGGACGCCTGGATACTGCGATTTACGCCCTGCCCATGGACGCATTGCTGAAACGCACCCACGGCCCCGACGCGAAACGTTTTCTGCTCGAGTTTCATAACCGCTTTGCCTATCCCACGGCCTGCATGGTGCTGATGCTGGTGGGGGTGCCGCTGGGCGTGGCTTCGCGCCGCGGGGGTAAGAGTTCCGGCTTTGTTTTCACCATTCTGCTGGTCTTTTTCTACTATTTTCTCTCCTCGACGGGCATCGCGCTGGGACGGCAAAACAAGCTTCCTGCCTTCTTTGCCGTCTGGTCCGCCAATTTTCTCTTTGCCGCGGCCGGCATCTTCCTGTTGTGGCAGATGGCCAGTGGCGGACGGTTGCTGAACGCCATCACCAACTGGGCCGCACGCGCCCCCAAGACCCGTCCGGAGGGGGAGAAAAAGCCAGCCGGCGCACGGCTTTGGGAGCTTTTCCGCCGCTGGCAGACCCGTCCCCAGCGCGTCCACGAGCGCGGCATCTTTCCCCGCATCCTGGACGAATACGTGGTGCGGGAGTTCCTCAACACCTTCTTCCTGGTGCTGGCCGGTTTTGTCATGCTCATGCTGGTCTTCACCTTCTTCGATCTGGTGGGCGACATCCTGCGCAATCACATCGCCCTCAGCGTGGTGGGGGAGTACCTGGTCAACCTGACCCCCGATCTGCTCTATAACATTGCGCCGCTGGCGGTGCTGATCGCCGTGCTGGTCACCTTTGGCGTGCTCAACCGAAACAGCGAACTGACGGCCATGAAAGCAACCGGGATCAGCCTCTACCGGCTGGTGGTTCCGATTGTGGCCATCGCCGCCATCCTCGCCGTGAGCCTCTTCCTCTTCGACGAGTTCTATCTGCCCCAAGCCAACCGCCGGCAGGAGGCGCTGCGAAGCATCATCAAGGGCCGTCCGCCGCAGACCTTCCTGCATCCCGAACAGAAGTGGATCTTCGGTCAGCCCCACCCCGGGGAGCCGGCGCGCATCTTCTACTACCAGTTCTTCGACCCCGATCGCGACGAGTTTGCCAATCTCTCCATCTTCGAGTTCGATCCCACCACCTTCTCGCTCTCCCGGCGCATCTTTGCGGCGCGCGTCTATTGGGACGAGCAAAATGGGGTCTGGCGGTTTCAGAAGGGCTGGGCGCGAGACATCGAGGCGGCCAACGTAACCGCTTACCACGAGTTCAAACAAACCGCCTTTGCCGAGATTCATGAAGACCCCGGCTACTTCAAGAAAGAGAACCGACAGGCGCAGGAGATGAACTTCGGGCAGTTGAACGACTACATCACCGATCTGGGGCAAAGCGGTTTCGACACCATGCGCCTGCGCGTGGCCCTTTGGCACAAACTGGCCTATCCACTGGTGGCGGTGGTCATGGCGGTGCTGGCGATCCCCTTTGCGCTTTCCATGGGGCGGCGCGGCTCGCTGACCGGCATTGCCGTGGCCATCGCCGTAGCCCTGACATACTACATCTGCGATGGGCTCTTTGGCGCCATGGGCAATGTGAACTACCTGCCGGCGGCATTGGCGGCCTGGTCTTCGGATCTGCTCTTTGGGCTGGTGGGCGGCTACTTGCTGCTGCGCACGCCGACCTGAGCGGTGACGATAGCGGCGGGAGCCTGCGGCAACATCTGTTGCAGGGTATGGATCAAGCCCCGGAAGGCGGCTTCTGTATGGGCATCCTCGTGCAAAAACTCCATACCCACACCCTGGCCGCGGCGAACATCGACGATCCGCGCGTAAGTACGGTAATGGTTGTTGTTCACCAAAAAGTGCAACTCCACCCTAGCTTTCACACGCACACGCAGTTCTGCCCGGGTAGAAACCAGGCAGCCGGTCAGGCTCATGTCGCGCACTTCGCCGCGAAAGAGGATGTCGGGTTGGCGCAGCAGTCCTTCCGCCGCACCATCACAGGGGAAGCGGCGGCTGCGCCTGCGCTCCATGCCCTGTGCGGACTCGACTGCGACAGCTTCCGCTAAAATCTCCTGCGTCTCCATTTCGCCTTTCCGTGACGTGGACTGATTTCGTCTGCATTGCCCACGGCAATATTTCTATCCTCTCATCCAATATCTCTGGCCAAGAAAGAATGTGCGCAGGAAGAGTTGCACCAAGAGCCATTCAGGGCCGGAGTGTGTCGTCAGAATCGGCACACACCCCGGCCCTTCCCGAAAAAATTGTAAGACGGAGCCGACCCTGGTCAATTCGACGCCCCCGTGGTTGGACTCAGCGAACGCACCAGCCCCTTGAAGGCGGTCTCGGCGCGCGGAGAATCAAAGTTAAATTCCACCCCCACTCCATTTCCCGAGCGAATTCCCATGACGCGCGCCAAAGTACGGTATTGATTGCCATTGACGACGAAGCGAAGATCCACCCGACTATAGCGATCCATGGGAGCGTGGGATTTGGTCTTGAGGAAACAGCCGGTAAGACTAATGTCGAGAATCTCTCCCCGCAAGAGAAATTCAGGAAATAGGACCATGGCCTCGACAGAACCATGGCAAGGGTAGCGTGGGCAACGGCGGCGCTCGGAACGGGCAACAGAGAGCCGAGTTTCAGGCTCATCGACCGATTGCGTGAACATCATAGTGCCCCTCCACGATCGGTTATGGATTCACTTCGAACTCGATCCATCCCCTCTATCGGCAATCCTGCGCCCTTCAACGCGGAATGGGAATCAAAATCGTATACGGCACTAGTTACTGGCGTCACGGACCGATGTGGGCGGCGACCGGGAACGCCCGCCACGCTCCGGATCGCCGGCTGATGAGACGTCAGCCCCCGGGCAGCAGGCGTCTTCCTCGTACAATAGGAGCATGATTCGCGACCTTGGCCCGCTCCTTGCCTATATGCGCCGCTACCGCTGGAGTTATCTGGCGGGGCTGCTGTGCTGCGTCGGCACCAACGCCATCTGGGTGCTCTTTCCCGTTGTGCTGCAAAAGGCCGTCGATGAGTTGGGCAAGCACGCGGCGCGCGGCCGCATCCTGGAGTTGGCGGGAATGCTGATCGCCATTGCCCTGGTCAAGGGCGTCTTTCTTTACTCCCAGCGCTGGATTCTCATCGGCATCTCGCGGGAGATCGAGTTCGATCTGCGCAACGATCTCTTCCGCCAACTGGAACGGCAGGACTCGGGCTTCTATCAGAACTATCGCACCGGCGACATCATGGCCCGCATGACCAACGACCTGAACGCGGTGCGCATGATGCTGGGACCGGCGCTGATGTATAGCGCCAACACCATCTTCTTTACCGTGGGCGCGCTCTTCTTCCTGCTGCGCATCAGCCCCTGGCTGACGCTGGTAGCTTGGGCTCCCATGCCGGTGGCCAGCATCCTGGTGCAGTACTTCGGCAGCCGCATCCATGACCGCTTCGAACGCATTCAGGCCAGCTTCTCCGAGATCTCCTCGCAAGCCCAGGAGAACTTCTCCGGCGCACGGTTGATCCGGGCCTTTGCCCGCGAGGATTCCGAGATCGGCCTCTTCGAGCGCCTCAACCGGGAATATATCGGCCGCTCCCTGCGGCTGGTGCAACTGATGGGGATGCTGTGGCCCTCGCTGGAGTTCACCCTGGGTATCGCCATGGTGATTACCCTCTTTGCCGGCGGCCACGCGGTGCTGGCGCATAGCATTACGGCCGGCCAATTCGTCGAATTCAATACCTTCATGATCTTGCTCACCTGGCCGATCATCGCCGTGGGCTGGGTGGTGAACCTCTTTCAGCGGGGAACGGCCTCGATGAAGCGCATCGACGAACTGCTGCGCGCCACCCCGGCTATCGACGACCGCGCCGCCGATGCTTCCATTCCCGCCGACGCCATCTTGGCCGGCGAGATCGAATTCTGCCATCTCGACTTCAGCTATGGCGATACTCCGGTGCTGCGCGATATTTCGCTGCGGATTCCTGCCGGCTCGACGCTAGCCATCGTCGGCCCCACCGGTGCGGGCAAATCCACGTTGGTCAATCTGCTGGCGCGCATCTACGAAGCGCCGCAGGGGTCGCTGCTGGTCGATGGCCGCAGTATCCGCGCTTATCCCCTGGCAGTGCTGCGCCGCAACATTGGCATGGTGCCCCAGGAGACCTTCCTGTTCAGCGAGACGATCCGCGAGAATCTGACCTTTGGGGCGCCCAGTGCGGGCGAAGAAGAAATGCTTAAGGCCGCCGAGGCGGCCCACATTCGCCAAGAGTTCGCGGAGTTTCCCCAGGGGTTGGACACCATGGTGGGAGAGCGCGGCGTGACCCTGTCGGGCGGGCAGAAGCAGCGTTCGGCGATCGCCCGCGCCCTGCTCCGCCGGCCGCCGATTCTCATTCTCGACGATGCGCTGGCCAGCGTGGACACCTACACCGAAGAGCGCATTCTGGGCGGCCTGCGCAACTATACTGCCCGTTCTACCACCATCCTCATCTCGCATCGCGTCTCGACAGTACGCGAGGCCGATCAGATTGCGGTGCTGGACCAGGGCCGGATCGTCGAACTGGGCCGTCACGAAGAGTTGCTGGCCCGCGACGGCTACTACGCCAGCCTCTTCCAAAAGCAGCAATTGGAAGAGGAGCTGACGGTAGCGGGATAAGAGCGGCTCAGGCGTTCCAACTGGAGCGGCCGCTGTATTCCAGCTCGTACTCGGAGTCGAAGCCGCCGGAGCGCCGCGAGGCAACCTGCAGGGGGGCGGGATTGACGCTGGGATCGACGGCTACCGTACGCCAGGCATCGCGCACGTTGCGCACGCAGTCGATCACGTGTTCGAACTTGGGCCGCGAGGCCGACTGCGAGGCTTGCAGGATCTGGGCAAAGATCGAGGCATAGAACTCGCTGAGTGCCTGCGCCGGCCGTCCCCCCACATCCATGCGCAGCCGGGCCTGCAGGTGGATGATGATGTCCAGGGCGCGTTTGACGGCATTGCGGCGTTCAACTTCGTCGCCGCGGTCCACGGCATAGGCGGCGGCATAGAGAAAGCGAATGATGCCGTCGTACAGGGCTACCACCAAATCCACCGCCGAAGCGCCTTCCAGCGCGTGTTCCTGATAACTCATGGGAGACAACTCCTTCTATGCACGATCTGCGTCTGCGCGGCGCCGGGCCGCGGGATGCGGCCATTAACTTCGGCGGCTTGGACTGGGTTACTTCCTCTTACTTCTGACTTATCGGCGCAATGCTGGTTTCAATCATCCTGCCGGCGGTCATTAGGGGCGGCTAATACTTAGCTGCTGCTCTGGTTATAGCCCGAGATGGCGGAGTACAACTCGTTGACCTGGCTGATCTGCGAGGGCAATTCTTGCAGGATCTCGTTGGCGCTGTTCAGCTCCGTGGTCAGGCTTTTGGATTCGGAAGAGATCAACATGTTTTCCCGGGTGATGTCGGCGTTGAGGGTGGATTCGATGCTGCTGCTGGAGTTTAGGGCTAGGGTGATGATGCCCGTCGAGGAGCTGGAGCCCATATTGTTGAGCGCCGTGGCGAAGCTAGTGCCCCAACTGTTGGCGTTCTGAAAGAGTGCCGACACGCCGCTGTAATCGGAGTTCAACAGAGCGTCCAGCGAAGCCGCATCCAGCGAAAGGGAGCCGTCGCTGTTCACATTGATGCCCAGTGTGGTGAGGCTGTTGATATCCGAAGAGAAGTTGTAGCTTACCGGCGTGCTGGTGGTGCTGGTCAGGTCGTTCAAGGCCGAGGTGACGGTCAGATCTCCCGCCGTCCCCGAGGTTCCAGAGGTCAATTGCAGGCTGGAGACCCCATCCACCGTCACCGCCGTCGCCGTGACCCCGATACTGGCCGTATTGATGGCCTGGGCAAGGGTGGAAAGCGTATTGGTGGAAGAGGTTACGGCGATGGTCTGGGCGGTAGCGGTACCCACCTGGATCACCAGCGAGCCAGAGAGCTTGTCCCCGCTGCTGGGCAGCGAGCCGATGCTGCCACTGTCGGTATTGCCTGTCCCCGTGTCGGTGTAGGTCAGGGCGGTGGGCGCGGTCGACTCGATCCCGGAAGTAACGGTCAACGCTCCGGCGGTGCCGATGGTTCCCGAAGTCAGCGTCAGCGTCGAATCGCCGTCAATGGTTACCACCCCAGCAGTGACGCCGATGTTCTTGGCGTTGATGGCCGTGGCCAGGGCGGAGACGGTGTTCTGCCCGGAGGCCAAGGTGATGGTCTGGGCCGTGGCCGTACCCACCTGGATGACAATCGAGCCGGATATGGTGGTATTGGCAGAAGTGGAGACGGCGTCCAGGTAGCCATTGGGGTTGGTCATTACGATGCCGCCCAGAATGTCCTGCTGCAACATGGAGAGGGTGGGGGAGCCGTAGAGCGGCTCGGAGTTGCCGCTGCTGTCCTTGCCTTCCTGGGTATTGATGGCGCTGATCAGCGAATTGTAGTCGGTGACCAGACTGTTGACTGTGCTCTCCACGCCGGAGTTGTAATTGGCAATCACTACCTGTACCGGACTGGAAGCACTGCTGGTGGTGCCCAACAGTTGGAAGGTCACGCCGGGGATCATGTTGTTGACCGTATTGGAAGAAACCGTCAGCGCCACGCCGTCGATGACAATCGACCCGTTGGCTCCGGGCACGGCTTCCTTATAGCTCAGACTGGTGGGGCTGGAGCTGTTGGCCACATCGCTGATGGAGGAGTTAATCGTCATCTCCCCCGGGGCGCCGGAGGTACCAGAGACAATGCTCAGCCGCGAGCCGGTGGAATCAGTCAGCACGCTGGCGGTGACCCCGATACCCGAGGAGTTGATGGCCGCGGCCAGACCGGTGAGGGTATTGTCGGAGGACTTCAGTGTCACCGTCTGCGCGGTAGTGCTGCCCACCTGGATGACGATGGAGCCGGAGAGCTTGTCGGAGGCGCTGGCGACCTCCGTCAGCACCCCGCTGGAGGTCGAGGCCAGGGCATTGACCACCACCGTATGGGTTCCCGCCACGGCGCTGTTGGAGGCCGCGGTCAGTTCCAGCACGTTGGTATCCGAGCTGGAACCCTCTTTCTGCGACAGGATGCCGCTGGCGTCGGTCAGGCTGCTCATGTCCGTGGACAGGTTCGAAAGCAGCGTCCCCAGGCTGGAGAGCACTGTATCCTGACTGCCGATGGTGGTCAACTGGGTCTTCCAGGGCGTCTCTACGCCGTCCAGATTGGCCATGATCGACGATACCGTCGAAGTGACATCGAAGCCCGCGCCGCTTAATGGAGACCCGAAGTTCAGGCCAACTGTACCCATCGCACCCTCCGTGGCTGGTTGGAGCAAACGGCCAGCCACCGTCGCTGACGCCGGATTGGAAAAACTTCAGAACCCAGACCGCCTACAGTCTTTATCAGATGTGGAAATCCCGGCGCGAAATCTGTTTTGCAACGGTCCACTACTTCATTCGAGCCGCTCAACCTCCGTGCTCATAGGGAGGAAACAAGAGAGCTGTCATCCTCAGCGCCGCGAAGGATCTGCGGTTCGATCCCCAAAGCAGAAAGGGCGCCCTGCCGGGCGCCCTCCTGTTTTGGCGCCGAGGCGCCATACGGAACCCCGGCGGCGCGGGTAAGCAGCCGCCGGAGATACCGGGTTTACTGCAACAGCTTGGTGACTTCCTGCTGCATGGAGTTGGCCTGGGCCAGGGCGGCGATGCCGGTCTGGCTGAGGATCTGGTACTTGCTCATGTTGCTGGTGGCCGAGGCGTAGTCGGTGGCCTGCACGGCGTTCTGTGCGGCGGTCACGTTCTCCGACTGGGTGCTGAGCACGGAGGCGACGGAGTTCAGGGTGTTGATCTGAGCGCCGAGGTATCCGTCCTGGGCGGCCACGTTGGTGATGGCCAGGTTGAGGGTGGTCAGGGTGGTCTCGGCATCCGCCTGGTTGGTCAGATCGGTGCCGCTCAGCGAGGTTCCGGCCTTGTCGGTGTAGCTGATGGTGGCCGTTCCGTTGCCGGTGGTGGCGGTGCCGCTGTCGATGCCATCGGGGGTTACGACAGGGCTACCCGTCAATGTTACGGTTCCGTCTGCGGTCGCACTGGCATCGGCAGCCTCGGCGATCACCAAGGTGTTGCCGCTCACGGTGGCCGTCATGTTCGATGTGGCGGCGCCCCCATCTCCTTCGGTTGCGCTGTTAATGTAAGCGGCAAGGTCGGCCAGGTTATCCGTCTTGCCGGCAACGCCCAGGGTGATGTTCCCTCCAGCTGCACCAATCACACCCCCTGCGGTGATGCCTTTAACGCCGGTGGCTGCACCTTCGGTGCCCGTGATTACCAACGTACCGGACAGCGGCGTCGTGGCGCTGTCTACAGAGAGAGTCGCGACGGTCTGGGCCGTGTTCGGAGCACTGGTGAATGCCACCAGAGATCCGTTTTGAGTGACATTCTCAACCTGCGCCGTGGAGGTATCTTCGATGCCGAAGGCCGCAGTGGTGCCAGGGGTGGTAACCCCGACGCTGTAGGCGCTGGTGGCGGTATAATTCAGCGTCGTGGGGCCGGAGGTAATGCTGTTATCGATGAGATCCGAGTTGACCTTCAACGTGTCGGTGGTCGGTGTGGCCGCCGAGCCGCTGGCCAGACTCAGGCCGCCGTTGTTATTGACCGAGGCGGTAACGCCCAGGCCGGCATCGGCTGTGATGTAGCTGGCCAGTTCGGTCATGTTGACCGCGCCGGTGGATACGTTGGCGGCTGCGGCTACCTGGGCCATGGTGATGGTGGTGGCGGCGCCGGTGCCCTCCTGGAGGGTGATGGAACCGGTGAGTTTGTCGGCTCCGGCGGTGGTAACGCCTGACGCCGCAATGGAACCGCTGAAGCTGGTCGCACTGGGGCTGGTGCCGGAACCCACCGAGCCGGTGATCATGATGCCGGTGTCGGTCGATGCCGCCGCACTCTTATCTCCCGCCACGGCCGCAGTGGTAAAGCTGGCCGTCACACCCAGCCCGGAGGCATTGATGGCGTTGATCATGCCCTGCGCGGTGTTGGCAAAGCCGCTGTTGCCGCCGGTGGTAATGGTATTGGCCACCGTGGTGCCGGTGCTGGAGAGGGTGTTGATGGTGATCGCAGTCTGGCCGCCCTGGCCGCCGGTGAGATTATCGCCGAGTGCCGCTAGAGTGCCGCTGCCGCCGCCGGTCAGGTCGACGAAGACGTTGCTGCCGGCGTTGCCGGAGCTGTAGGACATCTGGCCGCTGGTGTCACCAACGTTGGCCGAAGAGAGGGAACGGATGTTCAGGTCGTCCACCGAAGCGCCGGAAGTGGTCGAGTCACCGGTGTAGATGGCGGTGTTGGAGTTGAAGACCTGCTCCTGGTTATAGGTGGTGGTGGAACCGATGTTGGAAATTTCCGAGAGGATGGACTGATATTCCTGGTTCGCAGCGGTGTCCTGCGAACTGTTGAGGGTGCCGTTCGAGGCTTCGGTAGCCAGCGTCACGGCACGGTTGAGCAGGTTCGTCACTTGCGAGAGGGCGCCATCGGCAACGGTCAGAAGGCCCACGCCCTCGGTCGCGTTGGTCTCGGACTGGGTCAAGGCCATCTGGTTGGCCTGAAGGCCATCGACGAGGGAGAGACCTGCCGCGTCGTCTGCGCCGGAGTTGATCTTGGAGCCGGAGGACAACTGATTCAGAACCTTGCTCAAACTGTTGCTGGTGTTGTTCAGGCTGTTCTCGGCGTAGATTGAGTTGAGATTGTTTAAAACTCCCAGGGACATGGGGTTCTCCTTGAGATGCGTGGATTTGCCTTGCCATCGCGCGGCCCGCGCCCGTTTTTGTTCGCGCTGGGCAGCGTCCTCAGGGAATGGTTCAGTCGCATCTGGCCCCTTCTTCGGCCCACCCCCCGGCGACTTTATGAGTCGATGTTTCTGACTGGATACGAGACATCCACGGTACTTAAGGACTTTAACCTGAGGTGTATAGCTTCGCAACACTTTGAGGGAGGGGGCCGGAATGGCACTCCACATATAGATCGCGCCCGCACTCAGCTTATCCTTTACCGTCGGCTGCCGATAACCAGTAACAAAGGAGTTGTGCGGCCATGATCGAACTTACCCGCCTCAACGGCAATCCCATGGTTCTCAACAGCGATCTGATCAAGACCGCGGAGGCCTCCCCAGACACCATGCTGACCTTGATCACCGGAGAAAAACTGATTGTCCGCGAGGACTGCGGCGAAGTCGTGGAACGGGTGCTGGCCTATCGGGCACGGCTGCTGGCCCAGGTGGCCAAGCGCATGCCAGCGCTGGGCGATCTGCAACGCGTGACCGCCTTGGCCAGCCTGGATCTGTGCGGCGACACCAATCCCACCCCGCCGCCGCCGCGGCACAGATAGACGATGCGTCCACCGGTCGGGCGCAGCTTTCATCGAGGAGATCTTCATGGATAAGGGCAGTATTGGCGGAGTCTTTCTAGCCATCGCCGGCATCGTTGCCGGCCTGCTGATCGAAGGCGGCAACCTGGGGCAGATTCTGCAACCCACGGCGGCGCTGATCGTCTTTGGCGGCACCATGGGGGCGGTGCTGCTGCAGTTCCCGCTGCCCACGGTGGTAGCCGCCTTCCGGGCCATGGTCCACGTCTTCAGCGCCCCGGCCAAGCACAACCAGCAGTTGATCCAACTGCTGGTCTCCTTTGCCAACAAGGCACGCCGCAACGGAGTGGTCTCGCTGGACGCGGATATGCAGAGTATCGAGGATCCCTTTCTCAAACAGGCGCTGATGCTGGCCGTGGACGGCACCGAACCCAACGAATTGCGCAATATCATGCGCGTCAGCCTGGATTCGATTGCAGAAAGCGAAGAGCGCATGCCCATGGTCTTCGAGTCGGCGGGCGGCTTCGCCCCCACCATCGGCATCCTGGGCGCCATCCTGGGACTGATTCAGGTGATGCAGCACCTGGATAACATCACCGAAGTGGGCCGAGGCATCGCCGTGGCCTTTGTGGCCACCGTTTACGGCGTGGGCATCGCCAACCTCTTCTTTCTGCCCTTCGCCGGCAAGATGCGGCTGCGCCTGCGCGACACCCAGCAGCGCCGGGAGATGATGCTGGAGGGGGTGGTCTCCATCCTGGAAGGGATCAACCCGCGGATGCTGGAGGTCAAGCTGGGGGGCTTTGTCAAAGAAGAGATCCGGGACAAGAAGGCCTCCAGATGACGACGATGAGGAACCGCAGGAAGAGCGACCGGGGCCGCGTCAGCCACGAGCGCTGGCTGGTCTCGTATGCGGATTTCATTACTCTGCTGTTCGCCTTTTTCGTGGTGCTTTACGCCTTTTCCAAGGCGGACCAGAAGAAACAGAGCGAGATGGCGGCAGCCGTCAACACCGCCTTCAAGACATTGAGCGTGATGCCCGGCGAGCAGCATACCACCTCGCGCACCTCCCAGGCGCCTGAAGCGATGAACGCCTTTCTCAACGCCGAGATGGTCTCCCCGGCCAAGGCCAGGGACGATCTGGAGCAGATGCGCCACCAGTTGATCCAATCCCTCTCGAAAGAGATCTCGCAGCAATCGATCTCGGTGGAGATGACCCGCGAGGGGCTGGTGATCAGCCTGCGCGAGGCTGGCTTTTTCAACTCCGGCTCGGCCACGCCGCGGCCTGAGTCGTTGCCCATCCTGCGCCAAATCGCCGACAGACTCAACCGCTCGCCATACGACATGCGCGTCGAGGGACACACCGACAACGTGCCCATCCACACCGCCGAGTTCGAAAGCAACTGGGAGCTGTCTTCGGCCCGGGCCACGCACATAGCGCGCATCTTTCTGGAATTGAAGGCGATCACCCCAGAGCGGCTGTCGGCGGCGGGCTTTGCCGAGTTCCACCCGGTGGCCAGCAACGACACCGCAGAGGGCCGAGCCAAGAACCGCCGCGTCGATCTGGTCATTCTGCCGCGCACCACAGTAGATTTCACCAACCCTAGCGAGGCCCGGCCCGGCGGCGGTTGGCACAAGATCACCGACGACGATGCGACCGTGGCCAAACCGTAGCGTGCGATTGGAGAGGTTCTCGCTGCCGCGAATATTCGAGCACCGATCATTTATCGCTCATCCGGCAGTCTGTTCGCTGGCCCGGGCATGGTTCAAGCGAACAGGTTTTTAATCATCGAGCGATTGTCATCTTCAGATTGAGCTTCTGTCATCCCGAGGAACGAGCCACGGTTGAGATGTGAGGTTTCCCACCCTCGACGCAAAAACATCCGCAGATCCTTCCACTTCGCTACGCTCCGGATGACAGGGTACGGAACTTTGTGGGGCCGCAAGGTTCATCCCCACCGTAACTCGACGAGGCGAGTCGGGCTGCTCGGGGTGACATCTCATTTTTATGCTGAAAATCTTTTTAAACTGCAAACCCTAGATACGGAACATATTGATCCGGCCAGATTGAATTGCCAAGTTGCCTCCCTTTCTGTCCGGATCAATAAGACCGGATTCTCACATGTCTCGGATCAGTTCCCGGCGCTCTTCGGGGAGCAAGGAATCCTGGCTCATCCAACTGGCAGGGGGATGCCATGCAGTCATCCAAGCAGGGAAATCGGGCGCCGGCATGGGGCGGGCGATGCAGAATCCCTGCGCCAGTTCGCAACCCAGGCCTAGCAGCTTCAATCCTTGTTCGGCGGTCTCCACTCCCTCGGCAATGCACTGCCGGCGGAAGGCGAAACCCAGGCCAAGCACGCCCTCGAGGATGGTCAGATCTTCCGGATCGTCGAGGATGTTGGTGATAAAGACGCGATCGATCTTGAGCACCCGGGCGGGCAACTGTTTGAGATAGACGAGCGAGGAGTAACCGGCGCCGAAATCGTCCAAGGCGAAGGAGACGCCCAGATCGATGCACTTCTTGAGCATCCGCGAGGTTTGGGCCACGTCGTGCAAGGCGCTGGTCTCCAGGATCTCCAACTCCAGCCGTGCAGGGTTGACCTGGGGATGGGCGGCCAGCAGAGCGGCCAGGCGCTCGACAAAATCGGCCTGCTGGAGTTGCCGTGCGCCCATGTTGACGCTGACAGGCAGGTCCAATCCCGCCGCGCTCCAGGCCTCGATCTGGCATAAAGCCGTGGCGATGACCCATTCGCCGAAATCGATGGCCAAGGGATGATCCTCAATAGCGGGGAGAAAGGCTCCGGGTAGGAGCAGGCCGCGCTGCGGATGCCGCCAGCGGATCAGCGCCTCGGCACCCAGAACCTTGCCCTCACGCATATTGACCTTGGGCTGATAGAACAACTCGAACTGGCCTTCAACCAAGCCGCGGCGCATCTGCTCGAGCTCTTCGTGGCGGCCGCGGATACGGCGGTCGACGCCAGCATCGAAGAGGTAAAAACGGTTCCTGCCTAGCAGTTTGGCCTGGTACATGGCCTGGTCGGCCTGACGCAGGAGTTGATCCGCATCCACCTCTTCGGGCTGGGGATAAAAGGTGATTCCGATACTTGCCGAAACCTGCAGGGTGAGTTCGCCGATACACACCGGTTCAGAGGCCGCCTGGAGCAGCCTGTCCACTACCGGTACGATGGCGGCGGTATCTTCCAGATCGAGCAGCACGGCGACAAACTCGTCGCCGCCCAGCCGGGCCAGGGTGTCGTCTTCGCGCAGCGCATTCTTCATGCGCGCCGCCACCGCGGTCAGCAATTGGTCGCCGAGGTCGTGGCCGTGGAGGTCGTTGACCGCCTTGAAGGCATCCAGATCCAGATAGGCCACGCCGATCAACTCCTTGCGGCGGTGGCAGTGAGCCATGGCCTGGTGCATACGGTCGGCGAGAAAGACACGGTTGGGCAGTCCGGTCAAGGGATCGTAAAGGGCGAAGTGCTCCAGCTTGCGCTCGTGCTCCTTAAGCGCCGAAATATCGAAGGCCAAGGCCACATAATGCAGCACTTTGCCTTGGGCATCGCGGACCGCGCTGATGGTCAGCATCTCGGGAAAGATGCGGCCATCCTTGGCGCGGTTCCAGATCTCGCCCGACCACTGTCCCGTCTCCACCAGTGCGCGCCACATTACTGCGTAAAACTCTGCGTTCTGGCGACCAGACTGAAGAAACCGCGGGTTGCGGCCCAGAACTTCTTGACGCTCGTATCCCGTGATCTGCGTAAAGGCATCGTTGACATCGAGGATGGCGCCGTTGGCGGAGGTGATGATGATGGCTTCCCGGGCGTTGGTGAAGACGCTGGCAGCCAACAAGAGCCGGTCATCCGCCTCCCGCTTCGCGGTGATGTCCTCGGTAAAGAGGACGATCCCACCCACGGAGCCGTCCGCCCGGCGCCACGGCTGTACCTCCCAGCGCAACCAGCGGTCGGTTCCATCCATTTTGGGGGTGTAATCTCCGTCGCTGCGCAGCATCTCTCCCGCCAAACCGCGCTCCAGAACTTCCCGCCATTCCCGCGGGTGATTGGGAAAAAGATCGTAATAGCACTTGCCCAAAAAATCTTCTTCCCTGCCCTGAGGGTGGAATTCGTCCAAAAAACGTTGGCTGACCACCAGGAAGCGCATCTCCCGGTCGAGCATGGCCAAAGAGGCCAGAGCATGACGGACAAACATCTGCAGCAGTTCCCGGCTCTCGCACAACTTCGTTTCGAAGGACTTACGCTCGGTGAGATCCTGAATGGTGCCGCGCATCCGCCAGGGATTCCCCTGGGCATCTAGATCCAGACGGCCCCTGCCATGGGCCCAGTGCACGGTTTCATCGTCCTGACGGAGGTAGCGGTATTCTTTGTCGAAGGTCGAGCGCCGGCCCACAACCTCGTCGGCAAAGTAGCTGGCCATCATAGTGCGATCCAAGGGATGAATCAGGTTAACCCAGCCCTCCACCGTGTGCGGATAATCCGGGCCGATGCCGAAGAGGCGATCGAGAACCTTCGAGCTGCTCCAGAAACCGGTTTGAATATCCAGGGAATAGCTGCCGACGCCGGCAATCTCCTGCGACTCCTGAAGCCACTCCTCGCGCTGCCGCAACTCCTCCTGGGCGCGCATCTGCCCGGTGATGTCGCGAGCAATGCCGAAGAGGCCCATGATCTCGCCTGTGTCGTTGTGAATGGGATACTTGCGGTTGTCGACCCAGCCTTTGATCCCGTCCTTGGTCAGCGTCTGTTGAATCTCCCGGGCCGCCGGAATGCCGGCAAAGACATCCTTCTCCAGTTGGTAGTAGATGTCTGCGAATCCTTCCGGGAAGACATCGTAATCGGTCTTGCCCAGCAACTGCGTCCAATGCTCGATGGGGCTGGTCAATGCCACCAGCGTGCGGCTGGCGCCGGTGAAGACATGATTTCGGTCCTTGAAGTAGATGTAATCGTCGGTGCTTTCCATCACCGCGCGGAAGTTCAACGCCCCGGACAGTTGGCCCTGGTCCTGCCACAGGCTTTTGGCCTCTTGCAGCAATAGATCCAACTGCACCGCCCCGCCGGGCCGCGCCTGCCGGCGAAACTCTCCTCGGATCAGGCGAATATGGCCATCGCGATGGCGCAGGCGAACATTGAAGGAGCCGGCTTCGACGGAGGTGTCAGGCGTAAAGAGGCGCGCGGCGATATCCCCGTCTTGGGCATGAATTCGCTCCGCCAAATTCACTTTTCCCGTCAGGAAATCCCCTGCCGTATAGCCCAGCAGCGCCTCGATCCCATCCGCCACTGAGGCGACGGTCCACTTCTCTTTCCAAATCAGACGCACTGTGGCTTCAACAACAGAGGGACTCATTATCTGATTTATCGACATGAGAGGGAAAAGATTAAATCGCACCGGCGGATCGCAGCACAATTTATTCTGGATGCAGACGTGACCCTGCCCGAGACAAACAATTCCGTCGTCCGCATCCAGCCCAAGCTGCGTTGGCCGGGCCTAAGCCAGCCTGCCGCGACGGCGTCGGCAATCGCCCATCGTTTGCGCCAGATGCATGATCGGCTGGCTGCCGCCTACGGACCTCAGCATTGGTGGCCGGCGGAGACCTCCCTCGAGGTGATCCTGGGAGCTTACCTCACCCAGAACACCGCCTGGAAGGCGGTAGAGCGCTCCCTTGTGCAACTGCGCACCGCGGGCGGCCTCTCTCTCGACGGCCTCCGTTCCCTGCCCCTGGAGGATTTGCAACGCCTCATCCGCCCCTCCGGCTTCGCCACGCGCAAGGCACCGGCGATCAAAGCATTTGTCTCCCTGCTGGACAGGGAGTTCGCGGGCTCGCTGGAATCCCTTGCGAGCACACCTTCCGCCAAGCTGCGCACTCGCCTGCTGGCCCTGCCCGGCGTGGGCCCGGAGACGGCCGATGCCATCCTGCTCTATGCCCTGGGCCATTCCGTTCCGGTGGCGGATGAGTACCTGCGCCGGCTGGCGGAGCGGCACCAACTGCTCTTCCCCGCCCCGGCGCGCAACCGGCGCGGCTATGAGGCGCTGGTCCAACTCACCGCCGCCGCTTTTGCTGCCGACTCCCCTGCCGAGCACGCCCGCCTGTACAACGAGTTTCACGCCCTCACGGTCGCGGTGGGCAAGGCGCACTGCGGACGCATCCCACAGTGCACCGGTTGCCCGCTGGCGGACGATCTGCAACAGCTCTCGAGATCATCCGAGGACTCCACGGCAAACGGATAAGACCCGCCCCCGCAGCGCAGCGCCTGGGCTTCACGCAAAGATAGACAGCCTGTCCATCTGGCCCTTCAACAAGGTCGGAGTATCCACTCTTGCGCCATATAGAAGGCGCAAGGATGGGTCGAGGATTTCAGCGTTTATGGGGCAAATAGATAAGAGACGGGGTCATCCTAGATTCGGCAGTCACCCTTGGATTTAGAACGCTGCATGGTCAAATTCATCCAGAATGCCATGTACTTGTCATTCTGAGCGCAACGAAGAATCTGTGTTTTGGTGTCACCCAATGGGAACCGGCATAGCCGCAGATCCTTCACTTCGCTCAGGATGACAAGTCGTTGGTGAATATGAGCTTCATCGAATATATGGCACTCAGGCCCGAAGAGGAACTGCCGTTTAAGGATCATTTGCGGGGCGGTTGAGCCCAGAAGCCGAGCGCGCAGAGCTGCTGTGCCTGGGCAGCATCCAGGGGGGGGGAAAGCAGCGGTCCCTGACCCAATTCGCAGCCCAGGTGGGTCAACGCATTCAGTTGCTCGACGGTCTCAATGCCCTGCGCCACCATCTGTATGCCCAGCGTACGGCCCAGGCGGACGATGGATTCGGCAATGGCCAGACGGCGGCCCGCCGCGGTGGCACTCACCGTCAATTGGGCGTGGAGCTTGACCACGTCGATGGGCATCTGTTCCAGATAGCCCAGCGGAGCCAGTTTGGAACCGAACTCGTCGATGGCCACGCGCACGTCGCAATCCACCAGTTGCTGCAAAATGCCTCGGGCCGCCTCGGGGTTTTCGTTCAGGGTGGTTTCCGCCACTTCGAACATGATTTGCTCGGGATTCACCCCGCTCACCGCCAAGGTGCGCTTCAACTGCGCCAGCAACTCGGAATGGAAGAACTGCCGCTGGGTGAGATTGACGGTCAGAGACAACTCGGCGTGCGGCAAAGCCACGTTCCAGTCGCGTACCCGGCGGCAGACGGTCTCAATCGTCTCCCGTCCCAGGGTGATAGACAGACCAGTCTCCTCGGCCACCGCCAGCAACTCGTCGAAACTGCCAACCATGCCGTCTTCGTGACGCCAGCGCAACTGCGACTCGAAGCCCTCCAGCTTACCGCTCTGCAGCCGGAAGATGGGGTGGTACCAAACCTCGAACTCGCGCTTATCCAGCGCCTGACGCAGTTCCCGTTCCCGCTCCAGTTGGTTGCTGACCTGCAATTTGAGTGTTTTGTCGAAGATCTCGTAGCGCCCCCCGCCCTCCTGCTTGGCGCGGTACATGGCAAAATCGGCGTCGCGTAAAATCAGTTCCGGAGCCACGTGGTCCGGACCAGCCATGGCCACGCCGATACTGGCGCCCACCGCGACCGAGTTGCCGTAGAACTCGAAGGGCCGCTCCATCTCGCGCAGAATGCGTCCGGCCACCAGATCCAGGTCGGCCAGCGAGAGGATGCTCTCCACCAGGATGGCGAACTCGTCGCCACCCAGGCGGGCAGCCGTATCTTGGGGCCGCAAGGCGGTGCGCAGACGCTCCGCCACCATCACCAGCACCACATCGCCGGCGGCGTGGCCCAACGAATCATTGATCTCTTTGAAGCGGTCCAGATCGAGGAAGAAGACTCCGCAGCTCTGATCCCGGCGCCGCGAACGGCGGTTCAAGGCCAGTTTCAAGCGATCCAGAAAAAGGGCGCGGTTGGGCAGGCCGGTGAGCAGATCGTGCATGGCATCGTGCTGCAACTTGGCTTCGACCTGCTTGCGCTCGGCAATATCGCGGAAGCTGAAGACGTAGCCCAGGCGCGCTCCGTTGACCTGCAATGGCGCACCCGCCAAGGCCACATCGATCAGATCCCCATTTTTATTGACGCGAACCGTCTCCAGCGAGGCATGACCCTCCTGCTCGACCGTGTGCTCGATCGTCCCGCTCTCGTGTTGGCGGGTCTCGGGGACGATGAACTTGCGCAGATCGCCGCCGGCCACCTCTTCGGCAGTAAAGCCAAAGAGACGCGTGAAGGCTGGATTCGTATAGAGAATATGGTTCTCATGAACAATAGCCACGGCCTCGGGGATGCTGGCCAGCACCTCTTCCATCAGCCGGGACTTGGGAGCCCGCTCCCGGCCCGACTCCTGTGCCACGATCACCGCGATGCGCATCTCGGGATGCAAAAGGCTGTAGGTGCCCTCGACGGTGAAAAGACGACCGTCCCGTGCGGGTATAGTGGCATGAAAGGGGCTTCCGACGGGCGCGTCCCCCGGCGGCAAGGGCTCCGCGGCGCCGGGAAAGAGACCCCACAGAACTTCCTCTACGGGGCGCGGAATCCACTCCCCTCCCTCGATTCCCATCAGTTGCAGGGCGGCTCTATTGGCAAAGACGATCTTGCCCACCCGCTCCAAAAAAATCAGCGCAGGCAATGCATCGAGAATCTCCCGTTGCTGCGGGGATTCCGCGTTATCCGGAAGGTTCAACCCCATCGTGCTCCAAGAAAGGTCAACGGTTTCCATCTTCGCCGGTTCCCCTTGCGATTGTCACCTGCGCGGCGCGTTTTTATGGCAAGCTTGGTTGAGAATCCCAGGCCCGCAGTATTCCCTACCCGCCCCCAAAAAACACTTCGCGACACGCCAAACCCAGAGTCGGGCGACACTGCGAGGATACAGAAAGCGCAAGCCTTTCTCCAAATTCCATCGCCACCGCCGCACCCCGCCGGGATCGACTTGCAACCCCATTCCGGGCTGCTCCCCAAATGGGCTTCCAGGAGACAGGGTTGGGCACGGTCAACAATCTGCGCTCTGCCCAACGTCCTCGCGGATGCCGAACGCGTTCAGCCTCTGGGAAGACCCAGAGGCTGGACGCGAATTCGATTGCGGGAAGCCGAACGTTCAGGAGATCTCCACCAGTTCCATCTCGCCGTCACGGCGCCGATGCAGGACAAACAAATCCCCGCCGGCATTGCGGAAGACCAGCAGATCGCGGTCGCCGGCTTCGGTATCCTTGACCGCCTCCTCGATGGTCATGGGCTTGGAGGCAATGGCCTCGGCCGCGGTCAGCACATGCGGCTCGGAAACTGCCGGTTTGGTGGGATGGGATTTGACGGCAATCGTCTTGCGCGCTTTGGCCGCCACTCGAACCGGCTTCTCCTCCTCCTCTTCCTTGGGCTGCGCGGCGCGGGACTTGGGCCGCGATACCGGCAGTGCCGTCAAGACCTTTTCCTCCTTGGGCAGGCGCTTGCCCTCCAAACGGCGGTCGCGGTGACGCAAGGCCTGGTTTTCGGCGCGTTCCAGGGCCTCCTTAAGAGCCATGGTCTGGGTAGCAGCCTTGCCCTTGGCGACGATCTTCTGCGAGCGCGACTGAATCGTCAATTCCACGATCTGATCCAGCTTCTGCGCGCTGAAGATAACACTGGCGTGCGCGGTTTTGCCCACAATCCGGGCCATACGTTCCAGATGTTCCGCGGCCTTGGTGCGCAAGGCCTTGGGAACCTTCACTTGTCTGGCGGTGAACTCCACTTCCATGGTTGCCTCCGCTACGCGTTCTGCCCTCCAGCAAGCCGGAGAGAAATCAAGATACCGCTTCCTACTTCCCGCTGGCTCCCGGAAGGCCGGATGCAACCAACTGCCCCGATCTCCGATCCAGTGGAGGTCAGTATATGCCCAATCGAAAAAGATGCAAATGAGGGAGAAGACAGGGGGTTCCGCTGCGGCCACAGGCCGCTTCTGAATCGGGAAATTGGAGCCCCCCGCGCAGCATTTCCGGCCCCGAGACTGGCTGGCGCGCTCCGCGACAGGGTTGGCCCGCGCCACGGTCGCGGTTACACTGGAATCATGCCGGAGATTCAACGCAGAAAATCAACTACCGTCAAGATTGGGCAGGTTCGCGTGGGCTGGAAGGCTCCAGTCGTCGTGCAGTCGATGACCAACACCGACACCGCGGACGTTGCCGGCACCATCGAACAGGTTGCCGCCCTGGCCCTGGCCGGCTCCGAACTGGTTCGTGTAACGGTCAACAACGAAGAGGCCGCCGCCGCCGTTCCGGCGATTGTCCAGGGACTGGAGAAACGCGGCATCTACGTCCCCATCGTGGGCGACTTTCACTACAACGGCCACCTGCTGCTGAAAAAGTTCCCCCTCACGGCACAGGCCCTAGCCAAGTACCGCATCAACCCCGGTAACGTCTCGATTGGCCGCAGGGACGACGACAACTTCCGCACCATGATCGAAGTGGCCATCGAGAACCGCAAGCCGGTGCGCATCGGCGTCAACTGGGGCTCGCTCGATCAGCAACTGCTCACCCGTATGATGGACGAGAACAGCCGCCTGGCCAAGCCCGTGCCGGCACGCGACGTGATGATGGAAGCCATGGTGATGAGCGCCCTCAACGCCGCCATCGCTGCCGAGCAGTACGGCCTGGGCAGCGACCAGATCATCCTCTCTGCCAAGGTCTCCGGGGTGCGCGACCTGATCGACGTCTACACCAACCTGGCCGCGCGCTGCGTCTATCCACTTCATTTGGGACTGACCGAGGCCGGCATGGGGGTCAAGGGCCTGATCGCTTCGGCTGCCGGACTGGCGCCACTGCTGCTGGCTGGCATCGGCGACACCATCCGCGTCAGCCTTACCCCCAAGCCCGGTGGCGACCGCACCGAAGAAGTGCAGGCGGCGCAGCAGGTGCTGCAATCGCTCTCCATCCGTAGTTTCATGCCCCAGGTGACCAGTTGCCCCGGCTGTGGTCGCACCACCAGCACTTACTTTCAGGAACTGGCCGAGCAGATTCAGAACTACCTGCGCAGCTCCATGCCGGAGTGGCGCAAGAAGTATCCCGGCGTGGAAGAGTTGAAGCTGGCTGTAATGGGCTGCGTGGTCAACGGCCCGGGCGAGTCCAAGCATGCCAACCTGGGCATCAGCTTGCCCGGCACCTTCGAGGAGCCCAAGGCACCGGTCTACGTCGACGGCAAGCTCTATACCACTCTGCGCGGCGACGGCATCGTGGCGGAATTCAAGCAGATTCTGGACCGTTACGTCGAAAGCCACTACGCCGACAAGGCATGATCGTCCCTCGGCATCGATTAGAGCCTAAGCCATGCCGCTTCCAAGTTGTTGTCATCTTAAAGCGAGCGAAGTATCTGAAGTCGTTTTTATCTGCCGGATCGATCAAAGGCCGCCTTGCTTTCCGCAAGGCGGCCTTCTTTGTTTGCCGCTTGTTAGCCATGCAGGGCCGTGAACAGCTATCTCAGAGTTATTGATTACACGTGTAATCGACCGATTCATCTCGACTCGATTGCATGTCCGGTCTGACCTTCTCCTAATTCGGTAGGCTGGGAACGGCGCAGGCGCGCAGCGGGGCTATTTATGAACGGTGTATGAATACCTTTGCTTCGCTAGCATCATGTTTGGTATTCTTAGGTTGGCACCTGAAATGCCGTTGTCGAATCCCATGAACGCAGGAGAAATCCATGGCTAACACTGTTCAGAAGACGATCAAGACCGCAACCCCGCGCAAGGCTGCAATCAAGAAAGTCAAGCTTGCCGAAGCGGATATTGCGGCGGCATCCAAGCCCCAGGGTATTGCTCCACAAGCAAAGGCAGAAGCCGCGGATAAGGTGGCGGCAAAGACCCGCAAGACGGCGCCGGCAGCCCAGGAAGTTACCCAGAAGGCCGCCACACCGGCCGCCGCCCGCGAAGAGATCGAGTACCGTGCCTACTGCTATTGGGCGGAGCGCGGATTTCAGCATGGCAGCGCATTGCAGGATTGGCTGCGCGCGGAGTATGAATTGCAGTTGGTTTCCTAAGCGCTTCGAGTTATGCTTGGATGTTATGATCTGCGCTTGTCTGAACCTCTCGCCGGATACTCGTCCGCGCGTAATGATACAGCGCATCTAACTCGCATATAACTCGAAACCGGTAAATGCAGGGCTTGTAAATCCCGCCGGAGAGCTGCGTCTGCTTTGAGGCCGGCGGACTGCGGCCTCAAAGCAGGCGGAAGCGATGCTTCGCCTTCCAGGCCGGGGCGTTGGCCCCGGCCCACGCGTTATGTACGCATAAAACAGTGCGCAGGCATCGATGCAGCGCCCCCCCCCTGCGTCCCAAACCTGACAAGGCTCACTTCCCTGCCGCCTGCGCAGCGTGAAAGCTCTCCGGAGGGCCCAGATAGCTGGGAGCGATCTTGCCCTGGCTGACAACGATCTTCTCCAACACCACGCCCGGGTCCACCATGCGGATCTTCAGTGTATGACTGCCGGGAGCGTCGATCTGGAGCGAAGCCGTGGCGCGGCGTACACCGTCGCTCACCGCCTTGGACCAATCTTCGTTGCTGTTGTGGGCCAGGGCGTCGACGATTAGCGGCGGTTGCGTGTCGAAAGAAACGGCAAAGCGCAAGCCGCGACCGGGAACGAAATTCAACGTCGGGGCTAGTATGGCCTCTACGTTGAAGATGCCCTTCTCGAAGAGCCACATCTTGTATTCCAGTGTGGGGGCGGGCTGACCGAGTTCGATGCTGGGAGCCGTCACCGGGAAGAGACTCATCCCGGAAAGTGTCTCGCCAAAGCCGGGAATCTTCTCCCACTGCGCGCCGCCGGCACCGCTTACAGCCGTGAAGTGCTCGGCCTCGATGGAAACATAGTGGTTGGCCTCGACAAAACCCTCGACCGTCTCCCGCTCCGGGGTTGGGGGCTTGAATGCCTGTATCCGCACCAGCACCTGTGCGCCGTCCTTCTGCGCAACGGTCACGGTACCGTTTTGCGTCCCCTCGGGAGCCTTCGCCCAATCAATGGAAACGTTGATGCGCTGATCCTTTACTACGCTTCCAGAAGCCCGATCGAGTACGATCCAAGGGCGATCACCGCTGGCCGTGAATTCAAAAGGCGCTCCGCCGCGTTTGCAGACATCGATGCTGCGGCTCTGCCTGTTGAAGACATCGAATGCCGGCAAAGCGAGCGGGAATCCGTTGCTGGCCATCGACTGGCCCTCGACGGCCACGGCCATGCGCGCGCCCTCGAGCGGCTGCACATCGCCAACCGCCGGCATGACATTCAAGGGCGGCTCCTGCCACCAGGTATAGCCGAGGTGGGTCTGGTCCATCATGTGGTTCCACTTGCCGTTGAGCAGGCCATGATTGTACTGATCGGTCCAGGCGGCGTCGGCGGCAAACAGCGCCCGGGTGGCGGCAGCCGCAGTATTGGCGCTGGCCCGGCCCTGCACGGCATAAAGATGGTTCCGGCCCGCCTCGATATACATCTGGTTCACGATGGCCGAGGCCTTCAGAGGATAGAGAATCAACTCGAAAAAGGCGTCACGGCGCTCGGCAGGCAATTGCGCGGAGAGCTTCTCCGCCCGCTCGACGAGTTTCTGCCAATCGTCGAAGATCCGGTCGGCCTCATGGTAATTGGTCAGGCTGAAGGTATCCGGCTCCAACTGCTCGGGCTTTCGGCGGCTGTTGTACTGGGTGTAGAGCGAGATCAGGTCGGCGGCCTCGGCGGCATACTGCGGACCGAACTCACGCGCCGCCCACAGTTCGCTGAACTCGCGCAAATGCTCCTTTCCCGACGGTTCGAGATCCCAGCGCTCGGGATGGCGGCCATAGTCGAGAAAGAACTCGATGGGAAACTCCATCGGCTTCAGATCGCCGACGTTCACGATCCAGATGCGATCCGCGCCATACTCTTTGGCCAGGTGCATCTGCTCCCACACCTTGGTGATGTTATAAGTGAGCAGCCATTTATAGTTGCGCGGATCGCCCACATAGTCGAAGTGATAGTAGACGCCGGCGCCGCCGGAGCGTTTGCGCTCCTCGGCAGTGGGCAAACGGCGGATGTTGCCCCAGTTGTCGTCGGCCCACAGCAGGGTCACGTCGTCGGGGACGCGCATGCCCTTCTCGTAGTAGCCCTGCACCTCCTTATAGAGCGCCCAGACTTTGGGGTCGGAGTCGAGGGTGGGAGTGCGGTGCTTGGCCAGAATCTCCCGCTGATCCGCGACTACCTTCTCCAGCAGCGCGATATTGTCGTTCTCGGCCATGGGCATATCGCCGTCGCCGCGCATGCCCAAGGTGATGGCGCTCTCGTAGTTCTTGTTGCGCTCGATGCCCTCTTCCCAGAATCTCTTCAGTACTTCCGAGTTTGTCGAGTAGTCCCATGGCCCGGTGCCGTGGCGCTTCCACTCCTGCTGGGCGCGTAGCATGGGCTCGTGGTGGCTGGTGCCCATAACGATGCCGTACTCGTCAGCCAGTTGGGGGTTGAGGGGGTCGTCCTCGTTGAAAGCGTTGCCCCACATCGCAGGCCACAGGTAATTGCCCTTGAGGCGCAGCAGCAGTTCGAAGACGTGCTCATAGAACTGGTGGTTCAGGCCGCCGAACTTCTCATGCGCCCATCCAGTCAGCGCCGGAGCCTCGTCGTTGAGGAAGATGCCGCGATACTTGACCGCCGGTTCGCCCTCCAACCAGCGGCCGGCTTTTACATAGAGCGCATCGTGGTGCTCGGGCGGCACATCGGCCCACCAGTACCAGGGCGAGACGCCGATCTGCTCGGAGATGTCGTAGATGCCGAAGATCGTTCCCCGCTTGTCGCTGCCGGCAATCACCAGGGCGCGGCTGACGCCAGGCAGGGGATGCTCGACCACCTGAGTCAAGGAGGCTTCCCATTTGCCGTGAATCTCGCTCACATCGATCTTGTGGGTGCGGATAAGACGGTCGATGAGGGGACTTTTGCCGATGGTGCCGATGAGCACGATTTCGCCATGGAAGGCTTTTCCGTCCTCGACAAAGGCGGGCTTGACGCCACTCACCCGCTGGAGGTCGGCCTGGAGGTCATGGACGGCGCGGAGCACGCCCGGATAGTCGGTGCTGGCGACGACGAGGGGAGCCGCAGCGCCGGCTTGCACCAGTCGCAGACTGCCCGCCGAGGCGGTGGTGGCGACCGATTTCGGCTGGCCCAGCGCCAGCGCCGGAAGAGATGCCATGGCCGGGGTGAGCAAGAGCGACAAGGCAGTCGCCAGAAGCCGTCCACTGGGCGTCTTCGGAGCGAAAAAGGGGCGAACCAATGCGAATGATTTCATCATGGAAGGACCATAAAGTTTGCAGATCGAACAATATCCCCTGGCGAAGAGGTTGTCAAGGCGGGGCGGACGCCGTGGTTGGCGTGGAATTGGCCTGCGCTCGAACCTCCGGGATTTCTTCTCGATTTCCACCCGCTCGCACGGAGGACGCACGAAAAAAGCCGATCACACCAGCCCTAATGCCGCCTGCTCCGGTGTCGGACAGGCCGCGGCGGGACTTCATTCAGGAGGCGGATATCGCCATTTGAGACGGGTTCCCGCCCCTTTCTGGTCCTGACACCGGCCGCCCTGGAGCGCGGCAATCCGCACCGATGGTTTAAACACCTGTGTGAGATAAAACGATTTTTCTTCTTGACATTGCGTTAATCGTACATCTATAGTTCGTGGCGCGTATTAAAGCGCTCCCGAGGGCTTGGAGCTTTCCCCGGCGGAAGTATGGGGTTGGTTTGTAACGGCGCTATTTTGTTTGCGTTGCGAACTAGATCCCGGAATCTGCACGACGAAGACAGCCAATCCACGGGAACTCGAACCGATTTTCGGAGGAGACCATGTTGACCCAACCAGGAAGCGATCTTCGGATCAGCCCCGGCGCGAGACGAGCACTGTTCAACGCAGTTGCTCTTTTTGCGATACTGTTTACCACCATCACTGCCGGCGCCCAGGTGCTTTACGGTACCCTGACCGGTACCGTCACCGACAAGAGCGGCGCTGTCGTCCCCAATGTGACGATTACGGTCACCGATCAGGGCACCGGCGCGGTTCGCACCACCAAATCCAATGCCTTAGGCAGCTATGCCCTGCGCGAGTTGCTGCCGGGCACCGTCACTATCTCGATTGCCAAACAGACCGCCTTTGCCGGCTATACCCAGAAGAACATCGATATCGCCGCCAACGAAGAACGGCGTATCGACATCGCCCTGACGCTGGCGAGCATAACCGCCGAGATCACAGTGGATGCCGCGCCGCCGATGCTGCAGACAGAATCCGCCGAAGTCAACAACGAGATCAGCGCGGCACAGTTCGAGCAGCTCCCTGTCTCCTCGACGCAGGGCCGCAATTTCCAATCTCTGTACAACATCATCCCCGGCGCCGCCAACGTGGCCGAGCAGAACTCCACCGGCGGCAACCCCGCCCGCGCCATGTCGGTCAACGTCAACGGCATGGGAGACATGGCCAACGTTACTCGCATCGACGGTGCGATCAACATCTATGGCTGGCTGCCCTACCTCATTGCCTATGTTCCCCCGGCGGACGCCATCGATTCCGTCAACATGGTAACCAACTCCTTCAACGCCGAACAGGGCGTGGCGGGCGGCGCCTCCATCAATATCACTGTCAAGGGCGGTACCAGCCACTTGCATGGCAGCGCCTGGGAGTATAACCAGCTCTTCAACACCAATGCACTGGGTTATGCCACGACCGTAAACTCTCTGTGCAGCGCCACCAATCCGTACTGCACCATTCCCAAAAACATCATGAACCAGTACGGCTTCACGGTGGGCGGACCGGTCTACATTCCCCGCATTCTCACCGGTAAGAAGAAGCTCTTTTTCTTCGACGATTTCGAGCGCACCACCCGCCGCCAACTGATCTCCGGTCAGGCAACGGTTCCCGACTCGACCCTGGCCGGCGGCGACTTCACCGAAGTCAGCCCCTCCAATCTCAGCAGTACGCCTGCCGCCGCTGCGCTTCTGTACGATCCCCAACCCACTCTGCCCAGCGCGCAGTGGTATACGCCCTCGGCGGCCTGCCCCACCCTGTCCTACACCAACGGCTATCTGGTTCCCGCCTGCCGGCCTACCTTCGTCAGCGAATATGGATCCAACAAGATCCCCACTTCGCGTCAATCCTCCGCCGCACAGAAGATGCTCTCGCTGCTCGCTCCCCTCTCCACCTCGGTCGGCACTTCGTCGTCAACGGCTCTCTCGCAGCAGTTGACCAACGATTACACGGGAACCGGCTCTCTCGCCTACACCCGCAACTCCTCCGACACCAAGATCACCTACATTCCCTCTGACCAGACGCAGTACCTTGGCCGTTACAGCGAGGTGCCCTACACCGTCAGCGATCCCTTCCAACTCGGCCCGGCCGGTGGCGGCACCTTCGATGGCGGCCAACCCGGTGCGGCTGAGGGTGTGATCCGCAACGTCGGCTTGGGCATGAGCCATATGTTCTCGTCCACGATTGTCATGGATGCGGACTTTGGTTATACCCGCCAGCGCCTCGGCGCGGTTGCCCCCCAAGAAATGGCCTATGGCACCTATGGACTGACGGTTCTCAACATCCCCGGCACCAACGGACCCACCGCCGATTACTTTGGCTTGCCACAGTTCACCTATACCGGCTTCACCTCCCTCGGCAATGCCAACGGCGCCAACCCCTTCCTCTTCCGCGACAACCAGTTCACTGGCGATGTCAACCTGAGCTGGACCAAGGGCAAGCACGCCACCAAGTTTGGCGTCACTTACTACCACTTCGACTTGAACCACTTCCAACCCTCCGGCGGCGGCGGACTCAATAATCCCCGCGGCGCCTTCCAGTTCCAGGGCGGCATGACCACTGGGCCCTCGAATGTGGATGCCAAGGGCAACACCAACAACGTGAACGCCTACACTTCGCTGGCGGATTTCCTGCTCGGCCTGCCCAACAACGGCACCGGCAGCGCCGTGGGCAAGATCAACCAGTTGTTCGATCCCAACACCCTGCGCTGGTCACAATACGGAGGCTATGCTCAGGATCAGTGGACGGTAACGCCGAAATTGACCGTCGACTACGGCGTTCGCTACGACCTGTTCCCCATGCTGTACAAGGATCATGAAGGCGTAGGCATCCTCGATCCCACCCTGCCGCAAACGGCCAACGTGGAACTGGGCGGCCTGGGCGGAAACCCGCAGAATGCCGGCGTCGACATGGGCAAGGGCATGTTCCAGCCCCGTCTGGGCCTGGTCTACCGCGCCACTAATCGCCTGGTTCTTCGTTCCGGCGGCGGCATCTCCGAGGATGCGGACAGCCCGCGCTACATGCGCGATTCCTATCCCAGCAGCGTCTCGGCTCAGTTCGGCGGTTCGGCGGTCGACTCCATCGCCCACGACTCCAACAACAATCCCATCACCCTGGTCAGCGGCATTCCCGCGCTGCCGACCCCCAATCTCTCCACCGGCTTCGCTTCGCTGCCTGTCGGCGGTGCCACCACCACCATGCCCAAGAAGTTCCGCCGCGGCTACATCGAAAGCTGGAACGTCTCCCTGCAGGACGATCTGGGCAATAACTTCGTAGCCAACATCTCGTATGTGGGCACCCATCAGGTGCGCCAGCAGGCCGGCGTCAGCCCGCTCAACTCTTCGGGATTGCCCGACGCCACCACCCCCTGCATGGCCAATGGCTACTGGAACCCCTCCACCGGCTTGACCGGCAAGTGCAACTTCCAGGCCAATCAGACCATCAACGAAACCTGGTGCGCGGGCACCGCCAACCCGGTTTGCTATAACACTGGCGGCATCAACATCTCTGGTCCGGTGTTCAGCTCCAACTACAACGGCCTGCAGACCCAGTTGACCCGCAATGCCAAGAATGAGTCCTTTGGCGTGGTTTACACCTGGTCGCACGCCTTCAACTACGAAGACAACGGCGCCGGCTCCGGCAGTGCCGGTACGGCATGGAATTTCCCAGCGTTCTACAAGATGAACCGGGCGTCGGCCAGCTATGACCACACCCAGAACCTGCAGATCTGGGGCATCTACCACCTCCCCTTTGGCAACGGCCAGATGTATGCAAACCACGGTCTTGCCAGCGCCATTCTGGGCGGCTTCCAGTTGAACGGCCAAGCCAGCCATGTCAGCGGCGCTCCCTTTACCGTAAGCGCGGCCAGCAATACCACCAATTCGCAGGGCAACCCCTTGTATGCCAATCTCACCGGAACCTACAAGCAGCTCGGCGGGCACTATTACACGCCGGCGGCTGGTTACAAGGGCATTGCTGCCGCGTATGGCAAGCCCTGGTTCGATCCGACCATCTTCAGCAACCCCACCCAGCCCACCGAGCCCACTGGCAACAGCACCGCCGGTGTCGTCCCCATGGTCTTCGGCAATACCCACCGCAACGAGTTCCGCGGACCGGGACAGTCGGTGATCAACGCCAGCATGTTCCGCTCCTTCAACGTCTATCGCGAAAGCAAGTTCGAGATTCGCGTGGAAGCCTTCAACCTCTTCAACCATCCGATTCTCAACAACCCCAATGTCACGGTGGGCGCCGGCAACTTCGGCCAGATCACCAGCTTTGGTGCTTCGCGTACGGTACAGTACAGCGGCCGCATCAGCTTCTAACCTCAACACCGGCACGGGCGGCATCCCACACAGGATGCCGCCCGTTTCTTGTTCACCGCTTCTGGCGGCAGGCACCGATTCCAGCGCGGGAAGCGGAAGGGATTTTCGATATTTTTCCCATCCCTAAGGGCTCGTCTCAGTTCGCGCTACGGCGCGGCGAAGCAGGGTTTATGATGGGAAGAGCGTTTAGTTTGCCTTGCGAACTATCTTTCGCGCAGAGCACCGCGCACTCCCCGGATTTCAAGGACATCACTTCATGACGCAGAATCTATTCAACTTGGACGGCCGCGTTGCGGTAGTCGTGGGCGGCACCACCGGACTGGGTTATGCCATTGGTTTGGGCTTGGCTGGAGCCGGCGCCGATGTGATTTGCAGTTCCCGCCGCGCCGAGCAGGTCGAGAGCGTTGCTGCCGAGATCGAGGCCCTGGGACGGCGTACGCTGCGCTTGCCCAGCGACGTGCTCGATCGCAACTCTCTTCAGGCGCTGCACGATGCGGTGCTGATGGAATTCGGCAAGATCGACATCCTGGTCAACGCTGCCGGCATCACCCACATGGCGCCGGTTTTGGAGATCGACGAGGCCGACTGGGCACGGGTGATGGAAACCAACCTCACCGGAACCCTGCGCGCCTGCCAGATCTTTGGCGCCACCATGGTCAAGGCTGGCTACGGGCGCATCGTCAACATCGCTTCCCTCTCCTCGTTTGTCTCCTTCAGCCGGGTGGCCGGCTACTCGGCGAGCAAGGCGGGCGTAGCTTCGCTGACCAAGTCGCTGGCCATCGAATTGGCACAGAGCGGCATCACCGTCAACGCCCTTGCCCCCGGTATCTTTCCCACGCCGCTGAACAGCGAGCTGATTCAGGGCACACCGCGCGGTGAAGAACTGCTGGCGCGCACCCCCATGGCCCGCTTTGGACTGGCCAGCGAACTGGCCGGAGCGGCCATCTATCTGGCCTCCGAGGCCGCTTCCTTCGTTACCGGCGAGGTGCTGGCCGTCGATGGAGGCTTTCTGGCCAGCGGCGTCAATCGCTAGGCAGGGGTCATGGAACAGTTGTCAGGGAACAGTTGCCAAGTGACAATGGACAACATGGAGAACTGCTGGCAAGAAGCTGGAAGCTAGCAGCTAGAGGCTGAAAAAGCACATGAAGATCACCAACGCATACGTCAACATCACTTCGCCGGGACGCAACTTCGTCACCCTCAAGATCGAGACCGACGAGGGCATCTACGGCCTGGGCGACGGTACGCTGAACGGGCGCGAACTGGCCGTGGCCAGCTACCTGACCGAACACCTGATTCCCTGCCTCATCGGCCGCGATCCCTTTCAGACCGAGGACATCTGGCAGTTCTTCTATCGCGGTGCCTACTGGCGGCGCGGGCCGGTGACCATGTCCGCCATCGCCGCCATCGATCTGGCGTTGTGGGACATCAAGGGCAAAGCCCTCAACACCCCCGTCTATAACCTGCTGGGAGGCAAAAGCCGCGAGGGCGTACTGGTCTATTGCCATGCCACCGGTAAAGACATCGACAGCGCTCTGGAAGACGTGGCCCGTCATCAGGAGATGGGCTACAAGGCTATCCGCGTGCAAAGCGGCGTCCCCGGCCTCTCGACAACCTACGGTATCTCCAAGGGCCCCGGCCGCTACGAACCCGCCGAGCGCGGCCTGCCCAGCGAGTATGAGTGGTCCACCGAGATGTACATGCGTTCGGTTCCCAAGCTCTTTGCGCGGGTGCGCGAGACCTTCGGCGACGATCTGCACCTGCTGCACGATTGCCACCACCGCATGACACCAATCGAAGCCGCGCGGCTGGGCAAGGAACTTGAACCTTTCCATCTTTTCTGGATCGAAGACCCCACCCCCGCCGAATTGCAGGAGGGCTTCAAGCTCATCCGCCAGCACACCACCACCCCCATTGCCACCGGCGAAGTCTTCAACTCGCTGTGGGACGCGCACGACCTGATTCGTAATCAGTGGATCGACTACCTGCGCATGACCCTGGTGCATGGCGGTGGCATCACTCACCTCAAGAAAACTGCTGACTTCGCCGCGCTCTATCACGTGCGCACCGGCTTCCACGGCGCCACCGATCTCTCGCCGGTGACCATGGCAGCGGCACTGCACTTCGACACCGCCATCCACAACTTCGGCATTCAGGAACACATGCCGCATGTGGACGAGACCGACGCCGTCTTCCCGCACAACTACACCTACAAGGACGGCATGATGTATCCCGGCGACGCGCCCGGTCTGGGCGTCGATCTGGACGAGAAACTGGCCGCCAAATACCCCTACCAGCGCGCCTACCTGCCCATCAACCGCAAGCTGGATGGAACCCTGACCGACTGGTAGGTTGAACATCAGACAAACAGCAAAGGCGGCCGACTCGGCCGCCTTTGCTGTTTGCGCAGTTCTCGCTTCCCTACCCCACCGCCGGCCGTTGTTCGACCTTTTTGGTGGTAATGGCCAACTTGGCCGGGGTCAGTTCGGGGCCGTCCCAGCCCTCCTTGACCGCTTCGATCCGGATCTCGCCGGCGCTCCTGGTGGATTGCACAATGACCTGCGCCAGTCCGTTGAAAAGCGAGCGTTTGGGTTCCTTGTCGCTCTCTTGGCAGTTGGGATCTCCGTTGCCCACGCCAATCAGGACGCCATCGCCCATGACTTTGAAGCCAATTCGGTTGCTGGCGGTGGGGACCGGGCGGCCTTCTTTGTCCAGCGCCTCGACGGTGAGAATCGCCACGTCCTCGCCATCGGCATCGATGGTGGTGCGGTCGGCTGTCAAACGGATAGAAACGGTTGGCCCGGTCGTCTCGCGCTTTTCCGTCAACACCACTTTGCCATTCTTCGAGCCCCGCGCCTCGATCGAGCCCGCCTCGTACTTCACCTTCCACTCCAGATGGCCGAGATGGGGAACCATCTGGCTGCCCGCGCTCTTGCCGTTCACGAAAAGCTCGACCTCATCCAGATTTGAATGCACCCACACCGGAATCACCTCGCCCTCCTTGCCGGCGAAGTTCCAGTGCGGAAAGAGGTGCAGCAACGGCTCCTTGCCCCACCACGCCTTGTAGTAAAAGAAGGTGTCCTTGGGGAATCCGCACATGTCCACGATGCCGAACTGGGAGTTGATCGAGGGCCAGCCGTAGGGTGTGGGCTCACCACGATAGTCGAAGCCGGTCCAGGCAAAACCGCCCGCCTCCCAGTCGCGTCCCGCATAGAACTTCCACCACTCCTCGGCCTGCTCACCCCAGCCGGGATTGTTCACGTCGTAGGCGCTGACCGTATTGCGCAGCGGGTCGGTGCTATAAACCCCGCGCGTAGAAACCGCGCTGGCTGTCTCAGACCCGTAGATGGGCCGCTTGGGATGCTCTTTGTGGTATGCGTCCGGGCGATCCAGTCCATAATTAAAGCCGATGATGTCGAAGGCGTCGGAGACTCCCTTTTCATTGGTCCCGTTCACCGCCCCCGAGACCACCCGCGTGGGGTCTAATTCATGACAACGGCGCACCATGCTGGCGGCGATTTGAGCGCCTTGCTCAGCCATCGCATCCTGCAGTTTCCACTCTTCGTTACCGACAGACCAGAGAATGATCGACGGGGAGTTGCGATAGCGCTTGACCATGGCCTCCAGTTGCGCCAAACCCTCGGGACTGGAACTCATCTGCCGGGTCTCGCACATCATCATTAATCCCATCCGGTCGCAGCCCTCGACCCACTCCGGGCTGGGCATATTATGGGAGGTGCGCACGGCATTCGAGCCCATCTCCTTGAGCACACCCAGGCGGAAATGCTGCAAGCGATCGGGCAGCGCCGCGCCCACGCCGGCATGATCCTGGTGGTTGCAGGTGCCCTGAATCTTGAGCGGCTTGCCGTTGAGAAAGAATCCCTTGTCGGCATCGAAGACAGCAGTGCGCACGCCAAAGCTTACCCGCTCGGCATCGCGCGTCTTGCCACCCGCTTCCACGGTCACGATGGCCGTATAGAGATTGGGCTCATCCACCGACCAAAGGGCCGCATTGGCTAGTCTGGCGGTGGCTGCAAATGAAGCCAATCCATCCCCGCCAACGGCTTGCATTGGCGCCTCGACCGTAGCTACGGTTTTCCCGGCAGCATCCAGGATCTGCCAGCTCACCTTAGCATTTTCTGTGGCCATACCCTCATTGACCACCACGGCTCCCAGGTTCAGAACCGCGGAACTGCCGGCCTTCACCTCGCAGCGCACGGTGCTCTCCCACTGGCCCAGGTGCAATGCATCGGTTTTGTTGAGCCACACATGGCGATAAATCCCCGCGCCCTCGTAGAACCATCCGTCGCCGAAGCTGGCGTCGACGCGGGCCACCATGCAGTTCTTGCCGCCGTAGTGGAGGAAGTCGCTCAGATCGAAGCGGAAAGGCGCGTAGCCATTATCGTTGCGCCCTACGAAGCAGCCGTTTACGAAGATCAGAACGCTGCGAAAGGCGCCGTCGAACTCGACCGCGATGCGCCGTCCCCGATCGCTGTCAGGAATCTCGAAGGTGCGCCGGTACCAGCCCACGCTGGTCTCTGGATAGCGGCGCCCCACGGGCTTGTAGCCGTGCGAATTCTGCACCTCGTCGCGCACAAAGGGCAGTTCCACCGCCCAATCGTGGGGCAGGTTGAGGGGTCGCCATTTGCTGTCGTCGAATTTCACGGTGGCGAACTCAAACTCTCCGGTCTTGGCGAAGTCCCCTTGCCCGTTGCCGAATCCCAGATCGCGGGCCGGATCGGAGCCGTGCCCGAACTGGAACTTCCAGTCAAAATCGAAGAGCAATTGCTCCCGTGGCGCAATAGCAGCAGCGGAGGTATCCCCACTGATGCTTCTGGCCAGGGCGGCGGCGCGCCCCCAGGCCCCAGGAGCCATGAAAGTAGACGCGGTCAAAGCCAATCCCGAATAGAGCAGATCGCGACGAGAGATGCCAGGCATATGAACCTCATTTCTGCTATTACGCTCCAGTGCGCCAGGATGTTGGGCAGGAGCAAAGGGGAACTATAAACCAGTCGACGCCCCCCAGTAAACGATTTCATTTCTCCCCTTCGCCCTCCCCCTTCCTCCCTGTTTTCCCTCCCCCCAGCCCCGCGCACTACCCTGCCCGGTTGTGTTAAATTCATTAAGGCGGATCACCCAGGAGAGATGGCCGAGTGGTTGAAGGCGCACGCTTGGAAAGCGTGTTTAGGGGAAACTCTAACGTGGGTTCGAATCCCACTCTCTCCGCCAGACATTTTTATTAACCTCTACATTCAAAGACAAATAACACAATACAAATAACTTATCCAGGTTCCAGATCGTCCAGATTCCGCGGATATTCTGTCCAATTCGGTCCTTTTCTGTCGTTTTGCTCGACAACGAGCACTGGAGCATCAGGCCAGCGCCTGTCGCGCTGCGGAACTTTACCCAGACACGATCAGGGAGCCGAGACTCAATCTCAGATCGGTATGCATTCGCGGATTTTCCGGCAAGATAGCTTCTGGTTGAGTGGTGGGAACGCTGCGACGCCGAGGTCCGCAATAATCAAAGCTTAGGGCTTGTTCACCCTACCCCGGAGGGTGGCGACGGAAATTATTTTTTGCCGGATCGAAGAGTGATGGATACCGGGTGTACCTAGCGGCAATTGACGAAGAGATGGGGACAATGGGCTCCGTCCTTCGGGCTGCGGCGAAGATCGGGCCTACTGCGTTGTCGGCCTCGACGTTGGAACCGCCAAAACCTTCTGCCTCCGCAATGCCTGGCCCGATTTTCACCAGCAGCGCCACCCGCCGGCGTAGTGTGAACCGGCCCCAGTTTGAATCTTGAAGCTCGACGGTCAAGCCTTCGGCCTCGACGCACACGGTAGATGGCGTTCGACCGCGGCGCCGCTTGTCCAGTAACTTCCCCGCCTGCTACATCTGCGCAGCCAGCGTGTGTCCGTCCTAGTGATTGCCCCATTCAACATCGGGAAGCCCGATTCTGGAAGAGGTTGGCGATTGCGAAATAATTCCTGCGTTTTTGTAACGAAACGTTCCTTGTCTGGCTTTATTCCTATGTAGGCTCCATCCAAGGACAAACCACCTATGAGTTCTCGATTTTATCGACTTCTGAGCCCTCTTCTCCTGTTCTGCATCGGGGGATTGGCCGCCACGGCGCAAGATCCGTTGACGCTCCGTCAAGCCATCCAGGCAGCTTTGGTGCAGAGCCCCGAGGCGGCAATAGCGCGCGGAGAAAGCCGGGAGGCCAAGTCGGCTGCTGCCTTGGTGCGTACTCAACTGCTGCCGCAGCTCAACTTTACTGAAGACATCTCCCGTGGAGACGACCCTATCTATGCCTTTGGCTCCCGGCTGCGACAGCGGCAATTTAGCGAGGCCGACTTCGCCGTGAATGCATTGAACCGCCCGCAACCGATCGGCGACTTCTCCACGCGGCTCTCCGGCAACTGGGTGGCCTTCGACTCATTCAAGACCCAGCGCGATATTCACCGCGCCGATCTATTCAAGAAGAGTGCCGGCTTGGCCGCCCAGGCGGTGGACCAGCAAATCGTCTTTCATGTGGTTGGGGCCTACCAGTCGGCGCTTTATGCCCAGCGGGAGATCGAAGTTGCGGTACACGAGCAGGAGACAGCCGCCGCGCTTCTGGCCTCGGCCGACGAGCATGTCAAGGCGGGACTGGTAGTGGAATCGGACCGCATGTCTGCGCTGGTCAACGCCGCCGCGCGCAAAGAGGAACTGATCGCGGCTCAGGGCGACCTGGAACTGGCGTGGGCTGAGCTGCGCGAAGCCATGGGCTCAACGGACCTGAAGCCCATCGCGTTGAAGCCCATCGAGCCGCGCGCATTCCCTCAACTTCCGTTGGAGCAGGAGATGGCTACGGCTGCCAAGGCGCGTCCCGATCTGGCAGCTCTGGGCTTGGCACAATCGGCGCAGGGCTCGGCGGTGGGAGCGGCAAAGTCCGACTTTGGACCTCGCATCAGCGCTTATGGAAACTGGGAAGAAGATCGCGGATCCATGAGCAGTGCGGGAGGCAACAACTGGGTGGCTGGTGTCCAGATCAGCGTGGATATTCTGCCCGCGGGCAAACGCGCCCGGTTTGCCCGCGAAAGCGCCGCTAAGCTGCGCATCGACGCGCAACGGGCGGCTTCTGAGCAGCATGTGCGGCTAGAAGTCAGCCAGGCGCACATTCATCGCCAAACTGCCGCTCTCTCGCTCGAAACGGCTCGGGCGGCGCTGGATCAAGCGGCGGAGAGTCTGCGCATCCTCAAGAACCGCTACGGCGCGGGGCTCGTCACCATCACCGATCTGTTGCGCGCCGAGGATACCGAGCGGCAGAGTCAATCCAATTATTGGCGCGCCGTCTATGGCAACGCCATGGCCTATGCTCAACTGCTTTACGCTACAGGGACACTGACGCCCGATGCGGCGGAGGATTTGCAATGAAGGCTCTTTATTGGTCTCTTATGATCGTTGCCGGAGCGACCGTCGGCTGCCGTGGCGGCGAATCCACTTCCTCTGCGGTTGTGCAAACCATGCCGGCGCACGTCGTGATGAGCCAACAGCAACAGGTTCCTCTCAATGTACGTTCGACAGGCACAATTCACGCCCGCGAAACCGCCATTGTCTCGGCGCAAGTGATGGGACGCATACAGCAGGTTCTGGTGCGCGAAGGCGATAGCGTACAAACCGGACAAACACTGGCGTTGCTCGATGATGCTTCGCTGCGGGCCTCGGCCGATCAGGCGCAAGCCGCATTGAGAGCGGCTCAGAGTCAAGAGTCGGCCGCACAATCCGATGCCCGCCTGGCGGCCAGCACTTTGCAGCGCTACAAGCAGTTGGAGTCGCAGAAGAGCGTAAGTCCGCAGGAGATGGATGAGGTTTCGCGTCGCTCCGAAGCCTCCGCCGCGAGGCTCGATGCGGTGCGCGCCCAGGCAGATGCCATGCGCGCCCAGCTGAGCGCAGCCCGCACCATGCTTGGGTATACGCGTTTGCAGGCGCCCTTTGCAGGGGTTGTAACGGCGCGGATGGCCGATCCAGGTACGTTGGCCTCGCCTGGTGTGCCGTTGCTCCAGGTGGATCGGGCCGGATCGTTGCAACTACAAGCTGCCCTCGATGAGTCGCTCATCGCCACGGTTCACAAAGGAATGAAAGTTCAAGTTGCAATCCATGTAGCAAACTCCAGCGTTCTGACCGGTACGGTGGTGGAGATCCTTCCCGCTGCCGATCCATCGAGTCATAGCTTCCTGGTCAAGATCGACTTGCCGGCTGCGAAGACCGCGCACGCAGGCATGTATGGATCGGTTGAATTTGCCGACGGCACGCGGCAGGCGATTCTCATCCCCCGTTCTGCGGTTGTCATGCGCGGCTCACTGGCTTGCGCTTACGCTCTCGACAGGCAGAGCATTGCGCAACTCCGCCAACTCACCCTTGGCGCAGCCCAAGGCAATCTCGTAGAGGTTCTGTCTGGGATCTCCGCGGGAGAGAAGCTCATCGACACACCTTCGGACCGCGACCTGGCCGGCAAGCGCATTGAGGTGCGGCCATGAAGCCACAAGACGCAAGACAGGAGCTTGGCATCGCCGGGCGTCTGGCGCAAACCTTTCTCAACTCCAAGCTCACCCCGCTGGTGGTTGCCGCAGCGCTGGGCCTGGGTATCTTCTCCATCGCCATCATTCCTCGCGAGGAAGAACCGCAGATTCTTGTTCCCATGCTCGACATCACGACAGCCATGCCGGGGGCATCTCCGGCCGAGGTCGAGCAGCGCGTGACCTTGCCCATCGAGAACCTGGTGCACCAGATCTCGGGCGTCGAGTACGTGTACTCGACATCGGCCCCAGGGCAGAGTCTGGTCATCGTTCGGTTTCTGGTTGGCACACCCCAGGAAGATGCGCTGATCAAGGTCTACAGCAAGCTTTATTCGAACTTCAACCTCATGCCGCCGGGAGCTTCGCAGCCCATCATCAAGGCCCGCTCCATCGACGATGTTCCCATTCTCGCCATGACCATTTGGGGCGAGCATTACAACGGCTATCAACTGCGCGCCCTTGCGGACGAGATACAGCACAACATCGGCCAGACCGCCAATGTATCCGAAACGACGGTGATCGGCGGACTTCCACGCACCATGCGGGTAGTGCTCAGCACCGATAAGCTAAATGCCTACGGTCTTTCGCTCATGGCTATTGTGGGACATTTGCAAGCCGCCAATGCCAGTGTGCAGGCGGGCAGCGTCTCTGAGAATAACCAGGAGGTGCGGGTCGACGCCGGCAACCTCTTCACCCGCCGTGAAGACCTGGAATCCGTGGTGGTAGGCGTGGTTCGCGGCCATCCTGTCTATCTGTGCGATGTCGCCGAGAAGATAGTCGATGGCGCTGCGGAGCCGACAGACTATGTGACGTTTGGCACTACGAACACGGGCGTTGCGACCGGGCAACCGGTGCGTTCGTATCCAGCGGTGACGATTACCGTCGCCAAGCGCAAGGGAACCAATGCTACCGACATCTCCAACGCCGTGCTCAAGCGCGTGCATGAGATGCAGGGAGTCTCCATCCCCAATGACGTGACCCTGACAATCACGCGAAATTATGGCGAGACGGCCAAGGACAAGTCCGACGAACTGCTCGAACATCTGCTCCTCGCAACGCTTTCGGTAACCCTACTGGTGGCGTTCTTTTTGGGATGGCGTGAGTCGGGCGTGGTGCTGTTGGCTATTCCTGTTACTCTCGCGCTCACCATGTCGGTCTTCTACTTTTTGGGCTATACCATCAATCGCGTAACGCTCTTTGCCTTGATCTTCAGCATTGGCATTCTCGTCGACGACGCCATCGTGGTGGTCGAGAATATGGTGCGCCATTTCCGCCTTCCAGAAAACCATGGCCGGTCGATGAGCGAAGTCGCAGTGGAAGCAGTTGCCGAGGTGGGCAACCCTACCATCCTGGCCACCTTTGCCGTGATCGCGGCGGTATTGCCCATGGCCTTTGTTCGGGGCTTGATGGGCCCCTACATGCGGCCCATTCCCGTGGGAGCATCGGCGGCCATGCTCTTCTCGCTACTGGTGGCCTTTGTCGTTTCACCCTGGGCTGCTCTTCGCCTTCTGGGCAAGCATCTTCAAGGCACAAAGCTGTTGGAGCCGGAGACCGAAAACTGGCGAACCAGGATTTATCGCCGCATCATGACTCCGCTGATCCAGTCGACGCGCAATCGCACGCTGTTTTTTATTGGAGTGATTGTGCTCTTCCTGGTCTCGGTGGCGCTGGTGCCGATGGGATTGGTGCGCGTCAAGATGCTGCCCTTCGACAACAAGAGCGAACTTCAGGTGGTTGTCAACATGCCCGATGGCACGCCACTGGAGCAGACCGCGCGGGTGGCGCAAGCATTGGGCGATGAACTTGCACGCCAGCCCGAGGTGCTCAACTACCAGACGTACACCGGCACCTCCGGCCCCTTCAACTTCAACGGTCTGGTGCGTCACTATTACATGCGCCAGCAAGACAATCAGGCGGACATTCAGGTCAACCTGCTGCCTGCCAAGCAGCGCAGTGTGCAGAGTCATGGCATCGCCAAACGGCTTCGTCCCTTGCTCGACAAGATTGGCGGCGAATACGGAGCCCGCATCCAGGTCAGCGAAGTGCCGCCGGGGCCGCCGGTGATTCAGACCCTGGTCGCCGAGGTCTACGGGCCGGATCTCGCTGGGCAAATGAATGTGGCCCAGCAGATCAAGAGCATCTTTCAGAGCACGGCGGGGGTTGTGGATACCGATTGGTACGTGGAAGACCCACAGCCGCGAATGATTTTCAACGTGGATGAAGTCAAAGCCGCACAACATGGCATCGCTGTCTCCGATGTGACCCATGCTTTGGCGCTGGCGGTCTCCGGAACACAGGTGGGCCTGATTCACGATCAAGACGCGCGTGAACCCGTTCCCGCCATGGTTGAATTGGATCGTCCGGACCGGTCTTCCGGGCAGGGACTGGAGAATATTCACCTGCCCGGCGCCGATGGCACGATGGTCTCTTTGCGCGAGTTGGTGACCGTCGAACAGCTGACCATCGAGCCTAGCATCTACCACAAGAACCTGCACCGCGTGGTGTATGTAACCGGCGACGTGGCTGGAGTCGAGGAGAGTCCGGTCTATGCGATTGCCAAGATGAACGAAAAACTTGATCATCTTGTCCTTCCGGCGGGATATGTGCTGCAGCGCTATAACGCGTCGATGCCGGAATCCACCGACCACTACTCGATGAAATGGGATGGCGAATGGCACATCACCATTGAGGTCTTCCGCGACATGGGCCTGGCCTTTGCCGCCGTGCTGGTCCTGATTTACGTGTTGGTGGTCGGCTGGTTCCGCTCCTTCATCGTGCCGCTGATCATCATGGCGCCGATACCGCTTACTCTGGTCGGCATCATGCCCGCCCATGCGATGTTGGGAGCATTCTTTACCGCAACCTCGATGATCGGCTTCATTGCCGGGGCCGGCATCATCGTGCGCAACTCGATAATCCTGGTGGACTTCATGGAGCTGCGCATCCGCCAGGGAATGCCTCTGGCAGAAGCGGTCATCGATGCCGGCGCGGTGCGCTTCCGGCCCATGCTGCTGACCGCCGCGGCTGTGGTTGTCGGTGCCAGCGTGATCCTTACCGACCCCATCTTTCAGGGGCTGGCGCTTTCGTTGATTGCTGGAGCAGTGGCCTCCACTTTCCTCTCCTGGCCGACCATTCCCGTGCTCTACTACATGGTTCACAATGGTCGCCTTGCGGAGCCGCAAACCGATACCGAACAAGGAGAAACATTATGACCGTGGAACGTGCTTTGCGACTGATGGCAGGCCTCGTGATTCTGGTTTCGCTGGCGCTGGCTCACTACCTCTCGCACTATTGGCTTTGGCTGACGGCGTTTGTCGGACTCAACCTTTTGCAATCGGCCTTCACCAACTGGTGCCCGGCGATGAGCATCTTTCGCGTTATGGGACTGAAAGACAGCAGCAATTGCGGTGCGAAGCGAGGTTGATATGACGGCGCGCAAGGGCCCTTCCTGTACTATCAAGCCGCGACACTTGCACGGCGAGCGGATCAAAGACGAGGTCTATCGCCGGATGTTTCTTCTGGAGGAGAATCGCCCCGGAGCGGAAATGGGCCTCGCTCTGGCTCTGCTTCATGCATGGCAGGAGTGTGACTCCAAGCAGGAATGCGGCGAGAGGGAGTGGCTGCGGAAGATCTCCCCGATCTGTCTACAAATGATCGAGGATTTCCTGCGAGCGCGCGCAGAAGCGCGCTCTTGCGGGTTGCGAGAGGTTTTCGGATCGGCGTAAGCTGGCAATCGAAGCCCTCCTCTGGAACCGGATGAAGATATACTGGTGATGCTCTCGATGGACCGAATCCATGCGAACTGAACTGATCCAAGCGGCAGATCTTTTACGACGCAACACCCCCGAAGCTGTCGAAGAGGCAATCGGATTGTTGCAGAATACGGTCTATTCCTTCAGCATGAAGGTATGCGGAAATCCACAAGATGCTGAAGACACCATGCAGGAAGTGCTCTTTCGCTCCCTGGGGCACCTGGCCAGGATTCCAGACTCTCAGGCATTGGCTGTCTGGCTCTATACCGTTACCAGAAATCGCTGCTGGCGCATGCGCCGCAAGAGTTCCAATGCTCCCGCGAAGATCCTCTCGCTGGACGAGTTGATGCCGAATAGCGAGGAGTTGGGACGGCTCTTGCAAGATGCCGCGGCAGGCCCTGAAAGTGGCCTTCTCCTGGCCGAGCAGAACACCCTGCTGCATGGGGCGATTCTGCGAATCCCTGTAATCTTGCGTATCGTCCTCGTCCTTCACGACATGGAGGAGCTGACCACCGAGCAAGTGGCGAAGATTCTCAATCTTAAGCAGGGAACGGTGCGGATTCGGTTGCATCGGGCGCGTCTTCAGGTGCGCCGCGAGATGAGCGAGATCCTCAAAAGCGCGCCCCTGCATTTGGACAGCACCCCAACACAGGGAAACAAATCCAAACAGAATCGTCCCAAGGCGGGGCAACGCCCAGCAGAATGCCGCGAGCTTTTTGCCAATCTTTCTGAATATCTGGACGGCAGGGTTGAGCCTCAGCCCTGCGAGAGGATGCGTCAGCATATCCAGGCATGTCCATCTTGTGTGGCCTTTCTGCGCGATCTGCGCGGAGCCATCGATCGCTGCCGTTCCCTGAAAATCCCCTGCGATTCGGCAGTTGTCCCGCGGCTGCGCAACCTTCTTACCCAGGAGTATTTGCGCATGCTGGAGCTGCCCGCAGAGGAGAAGGCCAAGGTACGTTAGCCAATGGTAGTCCTTGTTATTTCTTTTCAACGGAAGCCATTTGCTTCTCGGAACGGGTCATTGAGAGGAGTTCCAATCATCGAATGGCGAGCCTTGAGAACTTCCGCGTCGTAGTCTTCCGGACCGTGGCAGATCAACTCAGTTTCCGCAAAGCCGCGGAAGAACTATACCTGACGCAACCCGCGGTGAGCCTGCAGATCAAGGCGCTTGAGGAAGATCTCGGTGTGCAACTCTTCGATCGCGGTGGAGCGCACATCGCGCTGACCGATGCCGGCCGGGTTCTACTCCATCACGCGAAACAGGTTCATTCGCTGGTGGTCGAAGCCGAACAGGAGATAGCATTCCTGAGCGGAGAACATGCCGGTCAATTGGCGCTGGGCGCCTCTACAACGATCGCTCAGTATGTACTACCCCACTTGCTTGGTGAGTTCTGCAGAAGGCATCCCCGCGTTCGCCCCACTCTGATCAGCGGCAATACGGAGCACATTGTGGAAGCCGTGGAGAAGCAGAAGATCGCGCTGGGATTCATCGAGGGACCTGCGCGAAGCCGTGACGTCAAGACGGCTCCCTTTCTTCAGGATGAACTGGTGTTGATTGTCTCTACCGCGCACGAATGGGCCGAGCGCGCCTCCGCCTCCTGTTCGGATCTATGCGCAGCTTCTCTGCTGATGCGGGAGCGCGGATCGGGCACACGGCATGTGATTGAATTGGCGCTGGCACGGCAAGGCGTCAAGCATAGTTCGCTGCACATTGTGATGGAGTTGGATTCAACCGAAGCCATCAAGTCCGCCGTGGAAGCGGGGCTGGGCGTCGGTTTCGTCTCGCGCTGGGCCATTGCCAAGGACCTGAGGCTTGATAAAAGTTTCAAGATCGTCGAGATTGATGGCTTGAACGTCCAGCGGGATTTTCTCGTTGCATCCCCTGCCGGCCCCGAGCCCACGGGCGTGGTCATGGAATTCCGCAGGTTTCTCTTCTCGCGCGCTGGCGCGCAGAGAGTACCGGCCCGTACTGGGCGGTCACAACCCGCCACCCATAAGATCCGCAAATAGGGCATGAGTACTTCTGCTTGGACAAGGACAAGGCGCTCGGCAACACTTGATGCATGTCCAAAAATGTCTTCTTTATCGCCATGATCATTGCGGCCAGCGGCCTTATATCGCCCCCGTTGGCACTGGCCGCGGGTCTTATCTACGGATTTTCTTTCGTTCATCCGTTTCATCTCGAAGCAAAGATGTTATCCAAACTTCTTCTTCAGGCATCCGTGGTCGGGCTTGGATTCGGTATGGATTTACAGCAAGTAATGCAAGCAGGCCGCTCCGGATTCCTCTATACCGCGGGCAGTATCAGCTTCGCCTTGCTTCTGGGTTGGGGGTTGGGTCGATTCTTGCAGGTCAAGAAGAGGATCTCCTATCTCATCTCCGCTGGGACGGCTATCTGCGGCGGCAGCGCCATTGCCGCGATCGCTCCGATCTCCAACGCGAGCCAGGAGGAGATCGCCGTTTCTCTCGGCACAGTCTTCGTGCTGAATTCGGTTGCCTTGCTGACCTTCCCGGCCATCGGAACGGCACTGCACATGACGCAACCGCAGTTTGGACTTTGGTCAGCTCTCGCCATTCATGACATAAGCTCAGTTGTCGGCGCGGCAGCAAAATATGGAGCGGTGGCACTTACCGTCGGCACGACCGTCAAACTGGCCCGTGCTTTATGGATCGTTCCGCTCTCGGTAGGAACCGCATTGGCGAACAAGAGCAAGGCACGCATCCAATGGCCCTGGTTTATCCTGCTCTTTTGTCTTGCGGCGGTGGCCAATACCTACCTGCATGTCTTCCAGTCCGCCTACCCGGTACTCAAGCATCTTGGGGTCATCGGCCTGACTGTCACGCTCTTTCTAATTGGCTCAGGACTCTCTATGAAGACTCTCAGAGAGGTCGGCGCTCGACCATTCCTTCAGGGAATTCTTCTTTGGATCTTCGTTGCGGCAGGATCGCTGGCGCTGATTCGCGGCGGATGGATACATCTTTAGTCCGGGGGTGCTTTGGCCAGCGCCAAAACGGCGACTTCGCCGTCCAACAGGTATGGTAGGCTGATCCTATGGCGGGCGTTCCCACATTCCGGAACTTCAGGCGCACGGCACTTGCCCTGTGCCTGTGCCTGCTAGCGTTTGGCTTTGCCATGGAAGCCAAGCTGGCATGGTACGGTCCGGCGGGTGGCTCGGGCAGAGATATTGTTGCCGCAAAAGCACTTCCCGCCGATTTGCCGGTAGTTGTACGGCGCGGCGTCCCCGCGCCCGGACCTATACATGCGCAGACGGTCTTCATGCTGGCGGCGTTTGCTGCCGCATTCTTGTACAAGGCAGATGCTTTGCGGGGACGCAATACCGTTTATGCCCGGTTATCCGTTTCCTCCGCGGCGTATTTCTCCCCCTCTCTCTTTTTCCGCCCCCCTCCTGTTCGTTAGCACTGCTGGAAGTCTGCTTTGAGTTGCGCCTGCAGTTCCTTCGCGGGCGAGTACTCCTGTTTGTAACCCTGGTTTTCAGCGAGGTTATCGGTCATGTCTTTACCGTCCCCGGTCAAGTGGATGTCGTTTGTCTTTTTGCTATTTTTAGGAGCACTCGGCGCAGGCTGCCATCGCTCCCCATCGTCCGCACAAGTCTCTCTACCTGCTGCGCCGGTCATGCGCGTCGGGCGCGCGCCGCTCTCCAATCACCTGGAGGTGGCGGGCGAGTTGCTGCCCTATCAGGAAGTGGAAATTCATGCCAAGGTTGCCGGCTATATCCGGAAGATCTACGTCGATATTGGCGACCGGGTGCATGCCGGGCAATTGCTGGCCGAGCTTGAGGTTCCGGAGATGACCGCGCAGGTGGAAGGGGCACAGGCCTTGGTGCAACGGAGCCAAGAGGACATCCTGAGCGCCCGGAGCGCGCTGGCGCGAGCAGAGGCCGATTACGCGGCTCTGCACGCTGCATTCGTCCGTCTCAAGCAGGCTTCGGAAGCCCGGCCAGGGCTGATTGCGCAGCAGGAACTGGATAACGCCGAAGCCAAAGATCTGTCCGCCAAGGCGCAAGTGGAAGCAGCCCGCTCCGAGTTGGCATCCAGAGAGCAGGGGCTGGGCGCCGCGCAGGCCGACCATCGCCGTTACGCATCGCTGGCGGATTATTCCCACATCACAGCTCCATTCGATGGCATTGTGACCTGGCGTTACGCCGATACCGGAGCGTTGCTGCAAGCGGGCACGTCCAACTCAGGATCGATGCCGGCCATCAAGCTGGCGCAGGTAAATATCCTTCGCCTCCGTCTGCCGGTTCCCGAGTCGCTGGCGGGGTTTGTGCATACGGGTGACACGGCAGCGATACATGTTTCAGCCACGGGAGAACAACTGACCGGAAAGGTGGTCCGCACCAGCGGCGAACTGGACCTCGCCACGCGCTCGCTCCAGGTTGAAATCGATCTCGACAACCAGGATGGAAAGCTGACTCCAGGCATGTACGCCGAAGTAACACTCGACATTCAGCGCAGCGGCAACGGGTTGACGATTCCCGTCGAGGCGGTGGATCGCAGCCAATCCTCGCCCTTTGCGCTGGTGGTGAACCAGCAGGGCCATATCGAAAAGAGGATGCTGCATCTGGGGATGGAAACGCCCCGGTCGATCGAAGTGATTGATGGGCTGCAGGAAGGGGAATACGTGGTTGTCGCTAACCTCTCCAGTTTCCAGCCGGGCGAAGCCGTGCAAGGCAAAGAAGTGCCAAATGTCAAGAGCGACTCAGCGAGCGGGGGTGAGTAACCATGTCCAAATTCGCCCTTCGCTATCCCTTCTTCATCATCATGCTTTGCATGATCTTCGGCGTGGTTGGCTCGGTAACCGTGGCTCGCATGCCCGTGGACCTGTTTCCAGAGATCAAGATTCCGGTAGTGGTGGTGGCTACCTTTTATAACGGAATGCCGCCGGAACAGATCGAAGCCAACATCACCAATCCCTTTGAACGGTTCTTCACACTGGGCAGCGGCATCGATCATATCGAATCGCGATCGCTGACCGGGGTAAGCCTGATTCACGTCTATTTTCAGCCCGGCACCGATGCCGACGCGGCTGTAACCACCATCTCCAATCTGGCCATGGCGCAGTTGCGCCGCCTGCCGCCGGGCACCTTGCCGCCGGTCGTGCTCAGGTTCGATGCCTCCAGCTTGCCCGTCTGCCTGATCACGCTCAAGGGTGAAGGGCTGAACGAGACGCAGTTGCACGATCAGGGGCAGTTCAACGTGCGCAATCAGATTGCCGGCGTACCGGGAGCCTCGGTCCCCCAGCCCTTTGGCGGCAAGTACCGGCAGATTCAGATTTACGTGGATCCCGTGAAGTTGGAGGCGCACCAGCTTAGCCCCATGGACATAGTGCGCTCGGTAAACCAGGCCAACGCCATTCTTCCGGCCGGCGATGTGCGCATCGGGCCGAGGGATTTCAATATCTATACCAATTCGCAGTTCCCCACCATGGCTGAGATCGACCGGTTGCCGCTGCGCTCCGTGGGCAATGGGCAACTGCTGATCTCCGATATCGGCTCGGCCAAGGATGATGCCGCGATTCAGACCAACATCGTGCGCGTGGACGGTCAGAAATCCGTCTATCTGGCCATTCTCAAACAGGGCGGCGGAAGCAACACCATCGCCGTGGTCGATGGTATCCGGAAGGCCCTGACACATCTGCTCGACGTGCCCAAGACGCTGGTAACCAAGGTGGTCTTCGATCAGTCGGTTTTTGTCAAGACGGCCATATCGAACCTGGGCAGCGAGGGCGGCATCGGCCTGGTGCTCACGGCGCTGATGATTCTCATCTTTCTCGGCAGCGGACGAGCCACAGTGGCCGTGATGCTCTCGATTCCACTCTCTGCTTTGGCTGCGTTTCTCATCCTCAACATGATGGGACAGACGATCAACTCCATGGTGCTGGGCGGTCTGGCGCTGGCCTTTTCGCGGCTCATCGACAATTCTGTGGTGGTTCTGGAAAACATCTTTCGCCATCTCGAGATGGGCGAGTCTCCTGATGAGGCGGCCGAGAAAGGCGGCCGCGAGGTGGCTCTTCCCGTTCTGGCCGCTACCTTCACCACCGCCATCGTTTTCTTCCCGGTTGTCTTTCTCTATGGCGTAAGCCGCTTCCTGTTTACCGCACTGGCGCTCTCCGTGGTGCTTTCGCTCTTCGCTTCGTATGCGGTAGCTCTTACCGTGGTTCCACTCTTTTGCGCGCGCTTTCTTCGCAGCGGTCACATCCAGGATGTTCATCACGGCGGCGGCAACTGGTTCACCAACTTTGTGCGTTGGTTCAACCGCCGCTATGACAAGGCCCTGATGCACTATGACATAGCGGTTCGAAAGAGCCTGCTGAGGCCGATTGCAACCGTATCCGGCATCTTTGGAATCTTTCTGTTGAGCCTTTGCCTCTTTCCCCTGATGGGACTTTCCTTTTTCCCCAGAACCGACCCTGGACAGTTTGTCATCAACGTTAAGGCGCCCAGCGGCACGCGTCTGGAAGTGACGGACCAATACATCGCCAAGGCCGAGCAGGATATTCGCTCCGTGATTCCGCCCAACGACCTGGGAATGATCGTATCGAACATCGGCATCACGCCCGATTTCTCGGCAATCTATACCAGCAACTCCGGCCAGCATACGGCCTTCGTGCAGGTGAGCCTCAAGAAGGGGCATAGCAAGAGCAGCTTTGCCTACATGGATCTGGTACGCGCCAAACTGCACGACGATCTGCCCCAACTTACCACCTATTTTCAGACCGGCGGCTTGGTGGATGCAGTCGTGAATCTTGGCCTTCCCGCTCCCATCGATATTCAGGTGGAAGGCAACAACCTGAAAGAGGCCTACGCCACCGCCAGCGAACTTGCAGCCCAGATACGCAACCTCAAAGGCGTCAGCGACGTGCTGATTCCGCAGGATCTGGACTATCCCGGCCTGGAGTTGGATGTGAATCGCGAGATGGCGGGGCGCCTGGGGCTGGACTCGAGCGAGATCGTCGATAACGTCATTACCGCCTTGACCTCCAACGGCATGATCGCGCCCAGTTATTACGTAGACCCGAAGAATGGAAACAACTATCTGCTGACCGTCCAATTTCCCACGGCCGACATCAAATCTCTCACCGACTTCGAGCAGATCCCCATACGCGCTCGCAACGGTGCGGTGGCCACCAACCTGGGCGCGGTTACCAGCATTCGGCAGATTCAAACGCCCACCGAGGTGGACCATTATCAGATCGAGCGGGTGATCGACGTCTACGTCTCGCCATCTGGGGAAGACTTGGGCGGCCTTGCCAAGCGCGTGGATGGCGTGATCTCCGGCACAAAGATCCCTGAGAATGAGCGCGTCACCTTGCGCGGTTCGGTGGAAGGAATGCGCAGATCGTTTTCCAGCTTTGGTATTGGTCTGATCCTGTCGGTGATTCTGGTCTACCTGATTCTGATGGCGCAATTCGCCTCCTTCAAGGATCCCTTCATCATTCTGCTGGCCATTCCGCCGGGCATCATGGGGGTGATTCTTCTGCTGCTGGTTACCCACACCACGCTCAATGTCATGTCGCTGATGGGCGTGGTCATGATGACGGGAATCGTTGTTTCAAACTCAATCCTGATCGTCGAGTTCACACGCAAACTTCGAGAGGAAGGGATGCCGATTGAAGAAGCCGTTGCCATGGCTTGCCGGGTTCGCTTGCGCCCAGTTCTGATGACTTCGTTGGCCACCATTCTCGGCATGGTTCCCATGGCGCTGGCCTTGGAAGATGGCAGCGAACTCTACGCTCCGCTGGCACGCGCCGTGATCGGCGGGCTCTCCGTATCGGTGATCCTGACGGTCTTTGTGGTTCCGGCAGCCTATCTCATCGTGCATCGCAATCGCGCCAAGCACCACCCCGCGCACCAGCAAGGAGAACAGGCATGAACGACTTCCTTCGAATGTGTACGATCGGCGTTGCCATGGCGACTGCCTGGACAACCATCGAGACGCAACAGGCAGCGCCGGGCCCAGAGCCATCTGCGCCCGCACTGACCATTGCGCAAGCCGAACACCTTGCCATCGAACACAACCCCCGCATCAGCATTGCCCGGCTGCTCCAACTTGCCCAAGTGCAGGTCACCCGTGAGGTGCGTGCCAGCGAATGGCCCACCGCCGCCGCCAACCTGACCGCCGTCGATGCCCACAAGGGAAGCCTGATTACAGCGGGCTTCCTGAGCAACTCATCGGTTTACGACCGTGCAGCAGCCGGAGTCACGGTAAGTCAACTTATCACCGACTTCGGCCGCACCCACAATCTGGTCTTGAGCGCACAATCTGGGGCCAAAGCGCAAATGGATGCGCAGCGCGCCACCACCGCGGATATTGTGCTGGCCGTGGATCAGGCTTTCTACAACGCTCTGGCCAGCCAAGCGGTGTTCAAGGTAGCCGAGCAAACCGTCGCTGCCCGTCAAGCCACGGCCGACCAGATCGGTGCGCTGGCCGCATCCAAGTTGAAGTCTTCTCTGGATTTGAGCTTCGCCAATGTGGAGCTTTCCCAGGCCAGGCTGCTTTTGCTCGACGCTCAGAATGCGGAACAGGACAGCAATTCAATCCTGAATGCGCTTCTGGGCTCAGAGCAGGATGATCGATACACTCTGGTTGACGAGATACCCAGCACCGCGCAAGCGGCACCAGAGCATGTTGAACCACTGGTGCAGATGGCATTCAACGCACGCCCCGATCTGGCCGCCCTCAACGATAGCTACCAGGCAGCTCATCAATACAGCAGAGCCGAACATGAGCTGACTCATCCAACCGTCTCCGCACTGGGCGCCGCAGGCAGTACCCCCGTCAGACAGGACCAGATCACTTCGTCCTGGTACGGGGCCGTTGGCGCGAACGTCAGCATTCCTATCTTCAACGGCTTCCTTTACTCGGCTCGCGCCCGCGAAGCAGATCTTCGCGCCTCCGCGTTGCAGGAAGAGGTGAGAAACCTTCGCGAGTTGATCGCTCGCGACGTACGCACCGCTGCACTTTCGGCGCAGGCCGCATTTCAACGCATTGAAGTGACCAGACAGTTGCGCGATCAATCGGACCTTGCCTTGGATCTTGCCCAGACCCGCTACAAGTTGGGACTGAGCGGCATCGTCGAGCTGAGCCAGGCGCAACTGGCGCAAACCCAGGCCGAGATCTCTTATGCCAACGCGCGCTACGCTTACCAAACGGCCTTGGCTGTCCTACACTTCCAGACCGGACAGTAGCGCCAAACTGCATGGCGTTGAGTTGGCGGCCACAAGTACTCGCTCCGTACCTGTTTGAAGCCGGTATCCGGGGCGTTGGTCGCAGGCTACGAAAGGCGCACCCCGTGCTTGTCGCCCCAATTCAGCGCCAATATCTTCTCGTGCACCTTGATCGCGTCCGGGCAAAGGCCCGCGGCGCGACAGGTGCTGGCTAGATGCTCCAGTGCCCGTTGTCGTGCAAAAAGTAAAAAGAGAACCGAGTTGGACAGAATATCCGGCAAATCTGGACGCTTTAGAACCCGTCTAAGTTATTTGTATTGTTTTATTTGTATTTGATCTAGAGGTCTATAAAAATGTCTGGCGGAGAGGGGGAGATTCGAACTCCCGGTACCCTTTCGAGTACGTCCGCTTTCGAGGCGGGTGCATTCAACCGCTCTGCCACCTCTCCGCAACGACTCAGATCTTCTCAACCTCCCCGCTTTCCCATCTGGCAGCGAAGTTGAGCCAATCAGGCGTCTCCCGTACCTTCTTGTTTACCAGCCCCCGGAGTAGATCCGAAAGCGCAAGAACCGGCGACGCAAGTACAGTTTACCGGCAAAGAGGCGCGGGTGGCAATGGCCCCGGCATTTTCCCCCTGGCAGGCGACTCCACCCCCACGCACCGTCGCCGATTTGATCCATGGCGGCGCTCCGTCGTGTTCCCGCCCGTCGTGCGAGCGCCCGCCCGGGCGTTCCATCTCTTCAATTCGGGCTCCTCCCTGCACCCCGCAGGTAGTACAGGCGGAGATCTGCCGAAGCTGGCACAGGATGAGATGCCTCGCCATGCCCCTTTGCCATGCAAGGCCATGGCCCGGCATTCTCATATATGCGGCGCCGGATTGCCGTATAGCGCGCCTCCGCCCTTATGATGGGTGTACCTTATTTTTTTGGCGGAATTTAGCGCCATCGGTCGGCCCGTGTGGCGGCCGGTTGCGGCAGAGCGACAGGAAGTGGTGCAGAACCAACCGGAGAGCTGGGCCTCTTATGATGGAATTTCACATTTCGCGCGCGGCGCGTGAACGATACCAGTTCGCGGAAACTCTTTTCTCAACTAACGGTAATGTGGTCTTTGCCAATATCGCCGCTTGCCGGGATTTCGCCCACCGCATGAATCTGGTGCGCGATGTGGAGAAGCACCCCGAGTTGGCAGTTCATGCCGGGCAGCTCTTTGCCATGGGCCTGATCGATGAGGCCAGCCACGTGGTGATGGCGCGCTACCGCCAACAGTTCGATCCCGAAGTGATGACCGCCGCGCTGGATTGGTTCTCCGCCAAAGTGGGTGCGGAAGAGCTGGAACGGATGCTGCTCACTTTCGTCGAGCACTTCCCCGGCAGCAGCATTATCCGCGGGCTGGAGACCCCTTCGCAGTGGCTGGCCGGCCAGAGCGAAGGCACACCCCATCGTGCCGCCGCACTCGAGGAGCTGCTGCTGCTCTGGACCGCCAACCGCAATCAGGCCTTCCAGCCCTTCGCCGAGCTCTTTGCAGAGACTACCCTGGCGGAGAAGACGGTCTATCGCCAGGTAACCCAGCAATTGCCGGAGTACTTCGCCACCCGTCCCCTGATTCCGCTTCCCGATACCAAACCCATGAGCCTGCTGGAGCTGCTTCGTGCTCCGGCACTGGCTGCGCCCACTTCCCTGGCCGAACAGTTGCAATTGATCCTCAAGTTGTGGAAGTCGCTGATCGGCGAGGGATTCGAGCGCTTCTTGCTGCTCGCCGGGGAGATCCTGCGCGAGGAGGAACTGGCCATCTGGATGCAATTCCATCCCCCCTCGGCCAACGCCGAGGAGGCGGCCCGGCGGGGCGGAGGACGTGGCGGCCCCATCGCCACTGCGGAGGTACCGGTCTTCGGCGATCCGGCCCATGAATACGAAAAGTTCAGCCCCGACCAGGCCTGGATGCCCACCGCAGTGCTGATTGCCAAGAGCACCTACGTTTGGCTGGCCCAGCTCAGCCGCCAATATGGGCGCAGCATCACCCGCCTGGACGAGATTCCCGACGAGGAGTTGCAGACCCTCGCCCATCGCGGCCTCAACTCCCTGTGGCTGATTGGCGTCTGGGAGCGCAGCCGCGCCTCCAAGACCATCAAGCAGCTCTGCGGCAACCACGACGCCGTGGCCTCCGCCTACTCGCTCTTCGATTACGCCATTGCCGAGAACCTGGGCGGCGAGGCGGCCTACATTCATCTCCGCGACCGCGCTTACCAGTACGGCATCCGACTGGCCAGCGACATGGTTCCCAACCACATGGGCATCGATTCTCCCTGGGTGATCGAGCATCCCGAGTGGTTCATCTCCCGCAATGAGAGCCCCTATCCCGCCTACCGCTTTGAGGGCCCCGATCTCTCCCACGATGGCCGCGTGGAGATCAAGATCGAAGACCACTACTTCCAGCAGTCTGACGCCGCGGTGGTCTTCCGCCGCCGCGACCGCTGGACGGGTGACACCCGTTACATCTATCACGGTAATGACGGAACCAGCTTTCCCTGGAACGACACCGCCCAGCTCGACTACATGAATCCGGCGGTGCGCGAGCAGGTCATTCAGACCATCCTGCACGTGGCACGGTTATTCCCTGTGATTCGCTTCGACGCCGCCATGACCTTGGCCAAGCGCCACTTCCACCGCCTCTGGTTCCCCGCACCGGGCGCCAGCGGAGCCATCCCTTCCCGCGCCGAGTACAGTCTCAGCCAAGCCGAGTTCAACGAGCGCATGCCCTTGGAGTTCTGGCGTGAAGTCGTAGACCGGGTTGCCGCCGAGGTTCCCGGCACCCTGTTGCTGGCCGAGGCCTTCTGGCTGATGGAAGGCTACTTCGTCCGCACCCTGGGTATGCATCGCGTCTACAACAGCGCCTTCATGGTCATGCTGCGCGACGAGGACAACGCCAAATACCGCTCGGTGCTGAAGAACACCCTCGAATTCGATGTCGACGTTCTGAAGCGCTACGTCAATTTCATGAGCAATCCCGACGAGCGCACCGCCATCGACCAGTTCGGCAAGGGCGACAAGTGCTTCGGCGTTACCACCATGATGGCCACCCTGCCCGGCTTGCCCATGTTCGGCCACGGCCAGATCGAGGGCTTCACCGAGAAGTACGGCATGGAGTATTACCGGCCACGCTATGACGAGAATGCCGATCATTGGATGGTCGAGCGCCATGAGCGCGAGATCGCTCCCCTGCTCAAGCGCCGCCATCTCTTTGCCGAAAGCCATAATTTTCTGCTCTACGACTTTTTCCTGGGCAATGGAGCGGTCGACGAGAACGTCTTTGCCTACTCCAACCGCGTAGGCGAAGAGCGGGCCCTGGTGGTCTACAACAACCGTTACGGATCCACCCACGGAACCATCCATCATTCCGCCGCCTACGCCGACAAGGCCACGGCGGAACTGTGCCAGCGGCGTCTGGCCGAGGGCCTGGGCCTGCCTGGCGAGAGCGGCGCCATTCTGGCCTGGCGAGACTCCCATACCGGCGTCGAGTACTTGCGCCGGGCCTCCGATCTGGCCTCCAGCGGCCTCACCCTCGATCTCAATGCCTATCAGTGCCACGTCTTTCTCGATTGGCGGGAGCTCCGCGCTACTGCCCGGCAACCCTGGGACCGTCTCTGCGACGTGCTCAACGGCAGCGGCGTGCCCAACCTCGACGACGCCCTGATCAATCTCGAGTTGCGCCCCATTCACGATGCCCTGCGCCAGCAGTTCGATCCCGTGCTGGTGAGGCAGATCGTTGAACTGGTTGAAGATCCACTGACTCCAGAGCGGGTTAAGGGGAAAACGCCCCCTCCTCTGGCCAACCAGATCTTTGAACAGGCATGGTTCCGCGCCGAGAATTTCCTGCGCCTGGCACAATCCGCCTACTTGGGCCGTATTGGCGCCGAGGTGGGCCGCGCTCTCCATCCCGCTCCCGTGCCCCTGCTACGTGCGGCCTTCATGGAGCAGTTGCGCGCGGCCCTCGGCTTGCCCCGCACCGAAGCCCTTTTCCCGACTCCCTGGCCAGCGGCCGCCCGGCGCATTCTTCCCAGCGCCAGCCCCCATCTGACATCGACCGCCTTGTGGGGACCAATTCAAGGCTGGTGCCTGCTGCAACTCCTGGCCGAGTCCATTGACCCGGATGGCCCGGAACGCCGCGCTCTCGACCTCTTCGACCGCCTGCGCCTGCGCGAGCCCTTCGCCCAAGCTTTTGCCGCTCTCGGTTTCGAGGGCGAAGAAGCCTGGCGCGCCGCCGCCCGCATCAAACTTCTGCTGCTGGCCTCTGCCAATGGCGGCGAGATCCCCATCCTTGCAACCGCTCCCGCTGTGCAAACGCCTATGCCGAAGGCCGCGACCATCGCGTTGCAGGAATCCCCGGCCCTGGCTGGCGAAGCTCCCATCGCCGCCGAGGAGGCAGCCATTGCGCTCGATCTGGGCGCGCTCAATCCGCAGTCGGATTCCACTGAGACGACCGAAGAACCCCTGGAAAAGGCTCCTGCCTGCGTTCCCCAAACCCCGGATTCCTCTTCTGCTCCTAGCCTGTGGCTGGATCCCGACCTGCGCTGGTTGACCGGTGTGCATGAGGCTGGGGGACACGCCTATTTGGTGCGCGAGCCCTATGAAGAAGTGCTCTGGTGGCTACAACTGCCCGCGTTGCTGCGCCTGTCGCTACCCTCGGCGACCAGCCGCTCGGCTGCGGCGGAGATACAAGAACTGGTGAACGTCGCTCTGGACGCAGCGGAAACCTGCGGATTCAGCGTGGACAGCGTGAAGTAGCAACGTAGGTTGCGGTGAAGGGACAGCGCTTGCCTTGGGTCACCATGCACGCCGCGCGGAACCGAGAGCCGCTTTTGAATGCCTTTGCTGACCGTCACTGCGGCGTAATCACCCCACCCAGCGCATGACGGCGGGGCAGCAGAATACCGCGCCGATCGACCTCGGCGGGCGGTCCGGCCAGCGATTGGTTGTCTTGAAGCCGCGCACGTTCGACCAGCACTCCTCCGCAGGCCGGACAATGCCCGTCTTCCCGTTTGCTTCCCATCGTGGCAAAACACTTGCTGCAAATCTCTTCCATGAAGAAACAATAGCCGATTATTGCCCACCAGGGCAGTGTAAACAGGCCCTAATAAACAAAGGGATACTCCGCGTCGTCTGGAGTTACGCTGCCTTGGAATTGGGCTGTCAGATCGACTACCGAACCGTGACAGATCACAGCGGGCTTCACAAATGGCGGCTTGTGGCCCACAGAATTGTGTTGATTGGCCCTGGGGCGAATTTCCAACGACTCGGCCAAGGCAAACTGGGGAGGATGACTCTGTTTTTCGCTCATTTTCGGACTTTCGTAGTCGAGATTTGTTGGCTGCGGCGGGCCATCGGTATTCCCGCCGCACTTGCCCATTCGGCCCCCGGTATCAGTTGCTGAGCACATCGAAGGAAATGGTGAATTTGTTGCAGGTTGCGAGTTGGATGTGGAAGGTGAAGGTTACCGTGGCGCCGATGGCCACGCTGGCTGGGGAAGCCGATTGCGAGATCAGCGTATTGCCCCCAGTCAGCGTGACATTGGCCGCATAGGGATTGGTCAGAGCCGGTCCGGCGGTATTTTTGATCTGGAAGCTGGCCGTCAGGGTCGCTGGCTGGCTATTCGCCATCAGTGTCCTGCATACTCCCCCGTTGTCAGTGCTGCCGCTCAGCGACATCTGGGTGAGCTGGGTGTCGACCACATTCGGCGCCGAGGCTACGGGAATCGAGTCCGTGGAACTGGCGGTGGTGACGGTGTCGAGACTGTCGGTCAGGGTTGCGGTGTTGGTGATGCTCGTCGCCGCACTGGCCGAGGCTGTGACATAAATACTGAAGGCTGTCGATGAGGCCGTGGAACCCGTGGCGAGGGTGCAGGTTACGATCTGCCCGCTTACCGAGCATCCCGAAGAGGCGCTGTGGATAGTGAAGGCGGGATCGACAGTATCGGAGATGGTGGCCGCGCCCAGGATGGCCTTGCCATTGCTGTTGCTCACGATGAGCGTAAGAACCCCCGGCCCGGACTGGAAGATGGGGCTGGAGTGAGTAGCAGAGATGGAAAGCGAAGCGGGCTGGCTATTGGTCAGGCTGAAGCTCACGGGAGTAAGAGAGGCATACGTGGCCTTGATGGAATACGCGCCGCCAACCGTACTGTTGGCCGTGGCAGTCACGCTGGCGATGCCGCTGGCGTTGCTCACCGCACTGGGTCCCGAGAGCGTAGCGCTGGCGCCGTTGCTGGCCGCGGTAACGCTGAAGCTAACTGCAACCCCGGCCAGCGGAACTCCACTGGCATCCTCTACCACCACGTTCACCGGGAAACTCGCTCCGATGCCGTTGTTGAGGGTCGTACTGCCCACCGCAGCCAGCGATGCCGGCGCTGCGCCGTTCAGATTGATGCTTCCAGACGAGGTGCTGGACGCATAAACGGTGTTGCCCAAATACGCCGCATCCACAGCATACTCCGTCCCCGATGCGCCATTGATTGCTCCCGCTAGCGTCACCTTGGCCGTGGTGCTCAATTGCGAGCGATAGACTCCGACCGAATTGCTATTCGAGGCCAGGACCAGCAGGTCGGAAAGGCCATCCCCGTTGACATCGATTACCCCCACAGATTTGGGACTCCCAGAGGCAGCGAAGGGACTGCCAGAGGCCGCGGTGAACGACCCGTCACCCTGGCCGAAGAGCACAGTGAGAGTATTGTCCTCCTGGTTGGCCACAGCCAGATCGGCAATGCCGTCCCCGTTGAGGTCGGCAATGACCACCGCAGCCGGATCATTTCCCACCGCCAGCGGGCTGGTGCTGCTGCCCAACGCCGTGGTCAGATACGAGGAGGTGGCCTCGGTAAACGAACCGTCACCCTGCCCCAGCAGAACTGTTACCGATTTGCCGGCGTTATTGGCGATGGCCAGATCGGGAATGCCGTCGCCATTGAAATCGCCCACCGCGATGGATTCCGGCCCGTACCCCACAGCGATGGGACTGGCACTGCCCAGGGGCGTGCTTAGATACGACGAAGTTGCCTCGGTGAACGAACCATCCCCGCGACCCAGCAGAATGGTCACGCTGTTGCCGCCGTTATTGGCCACCGCCAGATCGGGAATGCCGTCGCCGTTGAAGTCGCCAACCGCAACGTACTGCGGCAGACTGCCTGCCGCGATGGGGCTGGTGCTGCCCAGCGCGGTGGTCAGATACGTCGAAGTCGCCTCGGTAAACGTGCCATCGCCGCGGCCCAGCAGGATGGTCACTTTTGAACCGAGCGAGTCGGTCACCGCCAGATCGGGGACGCCGTCACCATTGAAATCGCCCACCGCGACCGAGGAGGGCGCCGAGCCCACGGCGATGGGGCTGACGCTTCCCTTGTACGAGGAGAGATACGTCGCCGTCGCCTCGCTGAACGAGCCGTCGCCGCGGCCCAGCAGGATGGTCACTGTATCGCCGGTATTGTTGACTACCGCCAGATCCGGGATGCCGTCGCCATTGAAATCGCCCACCGCGACAAAGGAGGGATTGCCGCCCACCGTCAACGGACTGACGTTGCCCAGTGGGGTGGTGGTGGGGGTCTGGGTATACCATCCGGCGCCCATCCCCAACAGGATAGTCACAGTGTTGCTTTGATAGTTGGTTACGGCCACGTCGGCGATGCCGTCGCCATTGAAGTCGCTGACGGCAATCGAAGTAGGAGTAGCGCCCGCCCCCGTGTCCACGATATCCGTCAGGCTCAGCAGGGGGGATGTCACCGAACCCAGGGTCCCCTGCGCCACCGCCAGACCGCCGGTTACCTCGTCGAAATCCACCGTGCCGCTCAGCGGTGCCACATTGACGGAGTTCACCAGCCCGGTCACCACGCCGGTCAGCGAATAGTCGCCCGCCGAACCGGAGCCCGAGATTCCCGTCGACGTTTGGAATGTGCCGGTCACCGTAAGGGTGGAAGCAGCGGAGACGCTGCCCACGGTCGAAATACCGCATTGGGGCGCGATTGATGTCACGCAGTTGGGTGTGCCGACAAAAATAGCGGTATAGCTATGGCTGCCGATGCCCGGCGTCAAACGCACCGTCGCCTTACCCTCGCTGGTCAACTGCGCCGTTCCCAGCAAATGAATGTCGGTGCAATTGGCGATGGCCGCCGCACCGTCGCAGAACTTCACCAGCCCGTTTTGGATATAGTTCCCGTCCTGCGTCGCCCTCGCCGTCAGCGTCAGCGAATTGCCGGGCGTTATGCTGCCGCCGGAGTCGATGGCAACGCTGCCGCCTTCGGTCATGGTCAGCGTCGTAATCGAGGCCATGCCGACATAGAGTGGCGCCTCGACGGCGCTCCCGGCGGCGCTCTCGATCGAGGTCGGCGCGGTGGCGGAGATCGTCGCTTTCTTGTCCAGGTTGGCCTTTAGAGGGATCTGAATCGTGCAGGAAGAGGCAGCGCTCAATTGCATGTTGACGAAGGAGAACTGGCCACTAACGAAGTTGCCGCTGCCGCAACTGTTGCTGGTGGGCTTTTCGAGCGCGTTGACTCCCTCGGGATAGGTTACGGTGAACTTCACCCCGCTCAGCGCCGCCGCGGCATTGGGATTGGTAACTGTCACATTCAGAGTGGTCGCGGCGTTCGAGTTGCTCGCGATCAGATCCGGAAGCACCGACAGACTCACCAGCGGCGCGGCCAGGTCGGTCACCGCGATCGTGGCCGAGCCTGCCGTGACGCTACTGTTGGTCTTATCCGTCACCGTGAGATTGATCGACGCACCAGGAGCGGCCAGATCAGCGGTGAAACCCCCTGTACCGCCAACCAGCGCCGCGCCGGTGGGCAAAGTGGAAACGGAGTCTGAAGTGGAGAAGGTCAAGCTGTCGGTGGAGGTGGGCACAGTGTTGCCATAGATGTCTTCTGCCGTAACAGTAATGCCGAAGGGCGCATTTGCCGCCACCGTGGATGGCGCCGCCAGCACCAGTTGCGTCTCGGGAAGGGGATCGACGGTGATGTTGGTGAGGCTGCCGGTCACGGCTGTGCCGGTGATTGATGCGCTGTTCGAGTCCGTCGCTGCAATTGCGTAGCCGCTGCCGGCGGCATTCAACTCGTAACTCCACACATACTGAGCTACGCCGCAGTTCAGGTTCAATTGGTTGGGATTGAACAGTTCGACTAAGTTGGAAGGATCGAAGATGGCCAGCGGATTGGTGGAGGTGAGATTGACGGTGCCGGTGTAGCCAATATAGGTTTGTCCGTTTGTGTCCACCGCGGTCACGGTCAAGGGATAAATCGTGCCCGCCTGAATCTCTGTTTTGCCGTTGATCGTGCCCGTGGATGTGACGCTCAGTCCGTTGAATGGTCCAGTCGAAGGTGCACTGCCGCAAAGTGCCGTGGTCACCGGCCCCGGCGCCGTGGCCACTGTCCCATTGACCGTTCCGCCAGCATTCACGTATACCGGCGTCTGGTCAGCAGTTCCGTTACCTGCGTCACCTCCAGAACCTGCAAGGCCCGCGATCGCGGACAAGCCGGAGGCCCCGCTGTCTACAGTGGTGAGAGTGCCTTGATTGACAAAAATGGCTGGCCCAAACGCGGCTCCACCACCGCCAGCCAGATTACCGCTTCCACCACCGAAACCTCCAGATATAGCTGAATTGCTGAAATCGCCCCCGCCGCCGCCACCAAAGCCGCCTATGCCACCTGGATAAAACGCATAGGAAGACCAAGATGAAGTGTAAGAAGACGCGCCAGCACCACCACCACCGCCGAAACCACCAGCACCACCAGCACCCGCAGAATTCTCACTCGCAAAATAAGCATTGCCGCCGCCGCCGCCGCCGCCGCCAAAACCACCGGCGCCCGCACCACTAGAGTTTGCATTCTGTCCGCCGGGATTTCCGCCATAGCCAACGCCACCAGAGCTTCCGTAGGTCTTAGCACCGGCACCGCCGCCACCGCCTGAGCCACCCTGACCGCCGGAATCATCGGATTCGCTGGCGAAAGCCTGACCGGGGGATAAGATACCACCGCCCCCGGCATTATAGGCGCCACTGAAAGCCATTCCACCGCCGCCGCCGGCGTCATATCCGTTTGTTTCGCCGCCCGCGCCGCCGATTGCCGCGCATTGAAAGAAATAGGTATTTCGCACGATAACATTCGCGGTCGATTGATTGACGAAGAGTCCGCCACCCGCGCCCAATCCCCCTCCGGCTGAGATACCGCCCGCGCCGCCCTTTGCGATTGCATTCTGAATCTGCAGGTTGGCCAGCGTTACCGTGCCGCTATCTACAAAAAATACTCTGTTAGTGGCGCCGTTCAGGCTGTTTCCATCAATGATGACGTTGCCGAAGGTGCCACCATCGATGGTCAAATTGAAAGAACTATCACCTGTGATCGGCGGTAACGGATTTTGTAGCGTGATCGTGCAAGGGGTGGGGCAATTCGTAAAATTGAAGATGATTGTATTTGTGCCCCCGTAATAGAGTGCTTGCTGCAGGGCATAGCGCAAGTCGCCGGGAGCACCCGGCCCTAGCCCTGGAAGGTTGTAATTCGCATCCTCGGAATTGGTATCGATGGAAGCGTTGTCAGTGTTTAGTGTTACAACAAGTTCCCCGGTTAGAGATGCACTTTGGATAATAGCCCCAGGTTGAGGGCCTCTGGTCGTCGAGCCATTGACAGAGCCTATATCCCCATTAAACAAATAGACTGGAGTTGAATCCGCGGTACCACTTCCCGCGGAGGACGAACCGGCATCCCCGGCCACAGATATTGATTGGATAGATTTGCTGCCCTGAATATTGAGAGTACCGGCATGTACGAAAATTGCTGGTCCAAAGGCGCCGCCGCCTCCACCATATCCACCTCCAAATGAGGATGACGATGCGGCGACTCCGCCATTGCCTCCGCCGTAACCTCCAGTTCCGGCTTGAATATTGCTGCCATTGTTGGAAGCGCCTCCTCCTCCTCCGCCCCAACTTCCATCACCTCCGTTGTAATCATCTAAGGCGCATCCACTCGAGCCGCCTGATCCCCCATAGCCAAAAGGAACAGTATCCTGGTAAACCGTTTCGTTATATACAGCAGAATATTCGGAGGCTTCAGAGCACGTGGGAGTTGCACCGTCAAGTCCACCGCCATAACCGCTGCTGGGACTGCCAATATCGGAGCTTCCGCCTTGGCCACCAACCGCTTTACATTGATAAAATTCAGCGTTTTCTATGTTCAGGATCGCGTTTACATTATCCAAGTAAATGCAGGCTCCCGCACCCAAACCGCCACCACCCCCGCCACCGCCACCCCAACTGCCAGGAATTGAATAAGTTGAACCTTCTACCCCTTTCCCTCCCTGCGCCAACGCATTTTGAAGTTGCAGATAGCTCAGATTTATCGTGCCCCCCGAAATATTGAATATCCTGTATTTCGAATTGCCATCGATGATGGTATTGGCTGAACTGCTGTTGCCGCCGACAATGTTGATGGTCCCGGCGGAAGTGATGTTGGGCAGCATGGCTCCCAGAGTGATCTGGCAGGGACTGCCGCAATTGAAATTGATGGTATAAGTTCCGCTGCTGGCCACGGCCTTGATGGCTTGCGTCATGCCGTAGCGCAGATCGCCGCTGTTGCCGCCGCCGCTGGGGTTGGCGTCGGTGTTCAATGTCACCGTATAGCTCTGCGCCTGCAAGGCAGGCTGAAAGAAGGCCGCCAGCAGGATACAGCCGAGCGCCAGCATAGCGCCGCGCAACCCCTTTCCGAAGTCGAATCCGCGCTGCCCTCCCCCTCCTTCGAACGGGCGTGGACCGGCGTCTCCGTTTTGTACGCTCATCCGGCGGGGAGAGGTCAAAGAGACCAGGTCAGGGCAGGCGGTGACGAAGGCGGCGGTCGGGGTCAGAACCGTGCGGCAATAGGACATGGCGTTTTTCCTCTAGGTGCAATCTGTTCTTCGATCCAGGCGGAAAGGCGAACGAACCTTCCCAGCCCTTTGGGCAATCGCCCGGCGAGACCGTGCGCGGTTCCGCCGGGAATACGGTCAAGCGCTTTGCGCGACGCGGTGAGGCGAGTAAAACTGTATTCTCGTTAGGAATAGCAGCGGAGGGCGGAAAAAATCTTATACTTTTGGATAGGCGCGGGTAGATATTATTCAGTCCAGGAGTGGCTGGCGGCACATAAAGAGTCCAGACTTGAGAATGCGGGCGGGAGAGCAATCCCACGATTTGAAGGCCGGATCATACTTTGCAACCAAGGCATTTGTGGAAGACCAACTCTGGTATGCTCCACGCCAGGACTTCTCTTTGTCCGATCTGAGTCAGACACAAAAGCAATCCTTGAAGAATTTGACACCAGAATAGCATCGGCAATCGGGAAGAAGTGACGACCCCGCAATTACACCACCACGTTGGCCGAGCGATTTACATCAATTCTGCGTCCTTTCACTCAAGGAGAACCCTGCATGAGGATTTCTCTGTTCATTTACTTGTTAGCGTGTACGGCGCTGGCGGCGCAACAGCCCCCCGCGTCCACCGAACTCGCCGGCAAGCCCTTCTTCATTACCAAAAACTGGGTCATTGGCGGCGAGGGCGACTGGGACCAGATCGCTTTGGACGCCGCGGCTGCGCGGCTTTTCATCGCCCATGGCCGCCAGGTGCAGGTAGTCGACACCGAGACCGGAGCGCTGACCGGCACGATAGCTCGCCTCGGAGAAGCCCGCTCGGTAGCCCTGGACAACGGCAGCGATTCCGGCTACCTCGCCGATGCCAAGCTGAGCACGGTAGTAGTCTTTGACCAGCGCACGCTGCAACCAACCAAGGCCATTCCTGTCGCCGACAAGCCTCGCCTGCTGGTCTTCGATCCGGGCGAGAAACTGCTCTTTGCGGTGGGTTTTCCGGTGCCTTCGCCACCGCCTCCGCGCACCGTTATGAGCCGTGATGCGAACGGCAACATCCGCTCCGTCACCATTCCCAGCTACCTTCCTCTCGCGGCCGGGGAAGTTATTACGCCCATCGCTGTCATCGATACCGAGCGCCAGGTCGTGGTAGGCCGTCTGCTCTTCTCTGGACGCCTGGACGCGTCCTTGGGCGACAGTCGAGGCCATCTCTTTATCGAGGTAACGGATCGCGATTACGTCCTGCGCGTCGATACCCACGCCATCGCCGCCCGCCTGCAATCGTCACATGAAGATGTTCCCGCGGCGTTGGACTACCGCGACATCGGCAGCAGCGAAAAGAGCACCGCCGCCTGGGCTGCGGCGGATCATCCCGACATTTTCTATGTAAAATCCGCCTGCTCCGAACCCCGGGGATTGGCCGTGGACAGCCGCTTGGAACGCCTCTTCGTGGCCTGCAAGAACATGAAGCTCACCGTCTGGAACATGGGAGACGGTGAGTTGGTCGGTTCCCTGCCGCTCAGCGATCCGCCGAATGCTCTGGCCTACGATCCCGACCGCGGCCTGCTCTTCGCCGCCAGCGGCGACGGCAGTCTGACCATCGTCCGCCGCCACGTCACCGACAGCTATTCCGTGGTGCAGAATCTTCCCACCCGCATGCAGGCCCGTTCGATGGCGCTGAATCCGGTCAATGGCGAAGTTTATCTGGTCACCAACCAGTTGGGTTTCGATCTGACCAAAGCCAACGGCATCGGTCAATTGCAAACGGCCCCGATCCAGGGAAGCTTTCAGGTCATGGTGGTGGGGAACTGACCGTGGCACACTATCTTCATGCTTGATGACGGCCCAGCTCCGCAGCCAACCATTCTGTTGATCGACGACGATGCGATTAGCCTGGAACTCCTCGCGACCCAGCTCGGCTTGAGCGGCTTCGCGGTTGAGACCGCCGAGGACGGCGCAGCGGCCCTGCAATTACTCGCAGACGGCTCATACTCTCCCGGTCTCATCCTCCTCGACGCGCAAATGCCCGGGCTCTGCGGCCTTATCCTCATTCAAGCCCTGCGTGCTCGTTGCACCGCCCGCATTGTCCTCATCAGCGCCAGCCAGCCCCCCCAGGAGTTGCGCGCCGCCGCCGACAGCTTTTTGCTCAAGCCCTTCGGCGCCGAAGACCTGTCGCGCCTCTTGCCCGATCTTCATGCCCCATCCAGTCCGCGCCCGATGCGAAATGGAGGGGAGACTCCCGCCATCGAACAACCGATCGAAGCCTTCGACGAAGAGGATCTCTTTCTCGACCCCAATGTCCTCGCCCAGCTTCGTTCCATGATGCCGGCGGCAGCAGTGCGCGAGATCCTTGCCGCGCTGGTCGCCGACCTCGACCGCCGCATGGAGGCGCTCGAAGCCGCCATCGCCGTCGGCGACGCCGGCCAGACCCGCCGCATCGGCCACGCCATCAAGGGCGGTGCGGCCATCGCCGGAGCCGCGCAGCTTGCCCGGATCGGCGCAGCCATTGAAAGCGGCGCACCAGACAACCATGCTGCGGGGTGCAGCGGCAGCGCCGAGCGTAACCAATTGGATAACGCCTCGAACCGCCTCGCAGATTTGCGCCAGGCCAGCACAAATCTGCGGCGTATGCTGGACGAGGGTTCTTTCGCCTAGCCGCAACTGGCCGCAATACACTCCGAGGAGGCAAGCATGGATCGTCCCATTCGTATCGTTTTAGCCGACGATCATCCCGTCGTGCGCATCGGGGTGCGCAACATGCTGGCCGAGATCGACGGCTTCGAAGTGGTTGGCGAGGCCGCGGACGGCGACGAGGCCATCACCCAGACCCTCGATTTGCAGCCCGACATTCTCCTGCTCGATGTACAGATGCCCCGCCTGCCCGGTCTGGAGGCCATGCGGGCCATCATGAGTGGATCGCCCACGGTCAAGATTCTGCTGCTCACCTCGACCATCACCACCCAGCAGATCATCGAAGCATTGCAGATCGGAGCGCGCGGCATCGTGCTCAAGGACGCTCTGGGCGGCCACCTGCAGACTGCTATCCGCACCGTCATGGGCGGCGATTACTGGATTGGCGGCAAACGCGTAGTCAATCTGGTCAGCGCCCTGCACGATCTCATGGCGCAGGCCGCCGTTCCCGCCCACAAGACCTACGGCCTTACCCCGCGCGAACTGGAGGTGGTAGGCGCCATCGTCGAGGGCTGCGCGAACCGCGACATCGCCCACCAGTTCAACCTCAGCGAAGAGACCGTCAAGCGCCACCTCTCCAATATCTTCGACAAGACCGGCGTCTCCACCCGCCTGGAGTTGGCGCTCTTCGCCATCGCCCACCATCTGGTGACGCCGCAGTAATTGCCGCCGCGAATGGCGATTCGCGCTACGCAGGAGATGAGCATGAGTCTACAGGGAAAGATTGTATTCATTACCGGAGCCAGTTCCGGCATCGGCGCGGCCACCGCACTGGCCTTCGCCGCCGCGGGCACTCGTTTGCTCTTGGCAGCCAGACGCGAGGAGAAGCTGGCCGAAGTCGCCGCCGTCGCCATGGAACGAGGCGCGGAGGCCGTCTACACTGTCGCTCTGGATGTGCGCGACCGCGCCGCTGTCGCCCAGACCGTCGCCGAGCTGCCTGCCGAGTGGGCGGCCATCGACATTCTGGTCAATAACGCCGGACTCAGCCGCGGACTCGACAAGCTCTATGCCGGCCAGATCGACGACTGGGAAGAGATGATCGACACCAACGTCAAGGGCTTGCTGTATGTGACGCGCGCCGTGGTTCCCGGCATGGTGGAGCGGGGCGGCGGGCACGTTCTCAATCTGGGCTCGACGGCCGGCGAACTGACCTACCCAGGCGGCGGCGTCTACTGCGCCACCAAGGCCGCCGAACGGGCCATCAACGACGGCTTACGTCAGGATGTACTGGGCACACCCATCCGCGTCACCACCGTCGATCCGGGAATGGTGCAGACCGATTTCAGCCTGGTGCGCTTCCACGGCGACGCCGCGCGCGCCGCCAAGGTCTACCAGGGCGTACTGGCGCTAACTGCCGCCGATGTAGCCGATGCCATCGTCTGGGCCGCCGCGCGGCCGGCGCATGTGAATATCGCCCGCATTGTGCTTACCCCGGTACAGCAGGCCAATTCCCTGCTCTTCCATAGGGGTTAGTGGTCCCAGATTAGGGATTAGGGGTTAGCAAGGAAATGGCTTCGATGATCTGATGCCGGCCCATCGAATGAGGAAGTGCAATTTCCGCACCGCCAACCATCCATATTCCAGCCCTGAGCCCTTATTTCAGTTCCGCGATTTGGGCCTCGATCTGAGCCAGGGCGGCTTCCAGAGCGGCGCGGCGTGACGGGTTAGAAGTACGCTGGGAGAGAATGTTCTCCCGCTGCAATTCCAGTCCCTGGATCTGCCGGGCGCGATCCTGGCGCGTCAAATCTGCCTGGCGCTTGGCCTCTTCTTTCGCGGAGCTGTTCTCGGGTGCTACCTCTAGTTCCTGCACTGCATTTGCCATCTGCTCCTCCACGGATTTACTTTCCCAACCACGGGCCATATCTTCATTCTACGGGGACTTTGCGGCCTTGTGTCCCGCAGGCTGATGAAGAACCCGCCGAGAAAGCGGAGGAATCCCCCATGCGGGCATGGCAGATTGAGTCATTTGGCATTGATTCCCTAGAGTTTGCGGAGCGCCCCACCCCCACGCCGAAGAGCGGTGAGGTGCTGGTTGAAATTCGTGCGATTTCTTTTAATTACCGGGATTTGCTCCTGATTAAGGGCATTTACAACCCAAAACTGAGCCTGCCGCGAATCCCCTGCTCCGACGCCGCCGGGGTGGTTACCGAGGTGGGAGCGGGAGTAACCGCCTTCAAGCCCGGCGACCGCGTCGCTCCCATTTTTATGCAGAACTGGCTGGACGGCCCCTTCTCCGCCGAAAAGGGCAAGGGCGCCCTGGGCGGCGACATCGATGGCGTGCTGGCCGAGTGCATTGTGGTTCCGGAAGCCGGTCTGGTGGCGATTCCCGACCATCTCAGCTTTGAAGAGGCCTCGACGCTGCCCTGCGCCGCCGTCACCGCTTGGAACGCGCTGGCGGCTGGCCAGCTTCGTCCCGGCGCCACGGTTCTGATTCAGGGAACCGGCGGCGTCTCCATCTTCGCCTTGCAACTGGCACGTTTGCAGGGAGCGCGGGTGCTGGGCATCAGCAGCAGCGACGAAAAGCTGCAGATGGCGCAGACTTTGGGCCTGGACGCCGGCCTCAACTATCGCAACCACCCGGAGTGGGAGCGCTGGGTGTTGGACCAGACCGGCGGTCTGGGAGTGGATCTGGTGGTCGAAGTGGGCGGACTGGGCACCTTGCCCCGTTCCCTGCGCGCCCTGCGCCCCGGCGGCGTAATCGCCCAGATCGGGGTGCTCAGCCAAACCGACAGCGGCAGCGCGGCCGACCCCTTCCCGCTAGCGGCGATCCTGCACAAGCAAGCGCGCATCCAAGGAATGTACGTCGGCTCGCGGGCCGACTTCCAAGCTCTCAACCGGGCCTTGACCCTGGCCCAGATTCGCCCGGTCGGCGAGAACTTCCACTGGTCCCAGGCTCGCAAGGCACTGGCGCGCATGGAAGAAGGCTCGCACTTCGGCAAACTGGTACTCTCTGTCAATTGACCGCCCCCCGTTTCGGCGCGGAAAACAATACATCAACGTGCCAGGAGAACTTCTCGGCGACCGCTCCAAAGCGGCCAGGACGTTTTCAGAATGGTTCTTTCTTGGTTCGTCTGTGCAGATTTAGCCGTTTTTTAGTTCCCCCCCTAGCGGTGCCGGTCGTATGGTGAAATGACAGCTCCCTGAAGAATGATCCCCGCCTCTTCGGGGAACGAGGTGGTCGATGCCCGAAAACCGCGCCGCAACACCGCTGCAAGTGGGATCGGATAAGTGTCAGAGAACCGCCCTGAGCGTGGAATCGCTGGAGCAGTCCTTCCTGGACAATTTGTTTTTCGTGCAGGGACGCTCGCTGGACCGGGCTACGGTCAACGATCTCTACATGGCCTTGGCGCACACCGTGCGCGACCGCCTGGTGGAGCGCTGGATCTCCACCTCGCAGAGCTATAAGGGCCAGGATGTGCGCGTGGTCTGCTACCTCTCGGCGGAGTTCCTCACCGGACCGCATCTGGCCAACAACCTCATCAATCTGGGCATCTATCAGGAAGCCGAACAGGCCATGCGCAAGCTGGGCATCGACCTCAATGTGCTGATCGAGCAGGAAGAGGAACCGGGACTGGGCAATGGCGGCCTGGGCCGTCTGGCCTCCTGCTTCATGGACTCGCTGGCCACCCTGGACATTCCCGCCATCGGCTACGGCATTCGCTACGAGTACGGCATCTTCGACCAGCAGATTCGCGACGGCTGGCAGGTGGAGACCACCGACAAGTGGCTGCGCCTGGGTAACCCCTGGGCGCTGGAACGCCCCGAGGACGCCTTCGAGGTCAAACTGGGCGGCCGCACCGAGTCGTACATGGACGTCAATGGACGCCTGCATGTAAAGTGGCTGCCCCAGCGAGTGGTCCGCGGGATTCCCCACGACACCCCTATTCTTGGCTATAAGACCAACACCGCCAACACCATGCGCCTGTGGGCGGCGCAGGCCATGGAGAGCTTCGACTTCGGCACCTTCAACACCGGCGACTTCTTCGGCGCCGTGGCCGACAAGGTGGCCTCGGAAAATATCTCCAAGATCCTGTATCCCAACGACGAAGGCATCCAGGGCAAGCAGTTGCGTCTGGCGCAGCAGTTCTTCTTCGTCTCCTGCTCGCTGCAGCATATTCTGCATATTCAGCTCTCACGCAACCGGCCCCTGGCCGAGTTGCAACGCAGCTTCGCCATCCAGATGAATGACACCCACCCGGCCATCGCCGTCGCCGAATTGATGCGCCTGCTGCTGGACGAACACGATCTGGATTGGGAGGTGGCCTGGCACGCCACCCAGGAGACTCTCTCCTACACCAACCACACGCTCATGCCCGAGGCCCTGGAGCAGTGGCCGCGCAGTCTCTTTGGCGCGCTGCTACCCCGCCATCTGGAGATCGTCGACGAGATCAACCGCCGCCATATCGAAGATCTGCGCGCCACGTATCCCGGCAATGAAGATCTGGTCCGGCGCCTCTCGCTGATCGACGAAAGGGGCGAAAAGTTCGTGCGCATGGCCCACCTGGCCTCGCTCGGCAGCCATGCCATCAACGGCGTGGCCAAACTCCACACCGAGTTGCTGAAAACCAACGTTTTGAAGGATTTTTACCAGATCTCCCCGGAGAAATTCAGCAACAAGACCAACGGTGTGACGCCGCGCCGCTGGATCGTGTTGAGCAATCCCCGCCTGGCCCAGGTGCTCACCTCCCGTCTGGGACCGGACTGGGTGCGCGACATGGACAAGCTGCGCCGCCTGGAACCGCTGGCCGAGGACGAAGAGTTCCGCCTCCTCTGGGCCGCCATCAAGCGCCAGAACAAGCTGCGTTTGGCCTCCTACATCCAGCAGAAGATGAGCTATCGGCTCGATCCAGACTCCATCTTCGACGTGCTGGTCAAACGCCTGCACGAGTACAAGCGCCAACATCTCCAGGTACTGCACATCCTCACCCTCTACAAGCGCCTGCAACGCAACCCGGAGATGGAGATCGTGCCCCGCACCTTCCTCTTCGGCGGCAAGGCCGCGCCCGGCTACCGCATGGCCAAGCTCATCATCAAGCTCATCCACGCGGTGGGCGAAGTGGTGAACAACGACCCCATCGTCAAGGATCGTCTCAAGGTGGTCTTCTTGCCCGATTTCAGCGTCAAGCTGGGGCAGCGCGTCTATCCGGCAGCCGATCTCAGCGAGCAGATCTCGCTGGCCGGCAAAGAGGCTTCCGGCACCGGCAACATGAAGTTCGCCATGAACGGCGCCCTGACCATCGGCACCCTGGACGGCGCCAACGTGGAGATTCGCGAAGAAGTGGGCGCGGAGAACTTCTTCCTCTTCGGCATGACCACCCCCGAGGTGGAAGAAGCCAAGAACAAGGGCTACGCGCCGCGTCTCTTCTACGAATCCAACCCCCAGTTGCGGGAGATTCTGGACGCGCTGCTGAGCGGCGAGTTCTCGCGTGGTGACCGGGGCCTCTTCGAGCCTCTGGTCGGCACCCTGCTGGGCAGCGACGAATACATGCTGCTGGCCGACTATCAATCTTTCATCGACTGCCAGGATCGCGTTAGCCAGGCTTATCTGGACCACGACGCCTGGACCCGCATGTCGATTCTCAACGTGGCCCGCATCGGCAAGTTCTCCAGCGACCGCTCCATCCGCGACTACTGCGCCGACATCTGGGCGACCCGGCCGTTGAAGGTAAAAACATAGGCCCGCCGGAGCCGCATCCCGCCAGAATCGCCGGCCTTCGCGATGCGGTACTCTGATGGATGTACGCACTTCCCCTCTGCTGGCGGAAAACGCCAGCGGAACCCTGCGGGTGAACCTTTGATTGTCCAAATCGAAGCACTGACCAAAGTCTACGAGTCCAAGCTGCGCGTGGTGGCTATCGACGGTATCGACCTGGAGTTGAAGCAGGGCGAGATCTTCGGCCTGCTCGGTCCCAACGGCGCGGGCAAGACCACCACCATCGGCGTCTGCACCACGCGCATCCTGCCCACCGCGGGCACAGTTCGCATCAACGGCATCGATGTGGTGAAAGACCCTGCCCGGGCACGTCGCCAGATCGGCGTGGTGCCGCAATTCAATACCCTCGACCGGTCGCTGACGGTATACGAGAACCTCTACTTTCATTGCCTCTACTTCGGCTTCAGCCCCTTGCAGGCCCGGGCACGAACACTGGAGCTGCTACAACAGTTCCTGCTCACCGAGCGCAAGAAAGTCTATCCCAACCAGCTCTCCGGGGGGCTGGCGCAGCGCGTGCAGATTGCCCGCGCCATCGCCCACCGACCCGCCGTGCTCTTTCTCGACGAGCCCTCCGCCGGCCTCGATCCGCAGAGCCGCATAGCCATGTGGACCGCGGTCCAGGAACTGCGCCAGCAAGGCATCACCGTGCTGCTGACCACCCACTACATGGAAGAGGCCGACCAACTCAGCGACCGCGTGGCCATCCTCGATTACGGCCGCGTGCTGGCCCTGGGATCGCCGGAGAAGCTCAAGACAACCTTTGGCGCGGAGACCATCCTGGGCCTCAAGCTCAAGTCCCAGGAAGGCCTGGAAGCCCTAGCCGCTCAATTCCAGCAACGCGCCGACGTGAGCAGCGCCGAAGTCACCGCCGATGGACTGCGGGTGATTGGCGCCACCGCTGAAGGGCTGCTCTCCGATCTGATGCACGCCACCGCCGGTAACGGACTGCGCGACCTGTCCATCGCCGAACCGAGCCTGGAAACCGTCTTCATCCGCCTCACTGGGAGGGATCTGCGTGAATAGTGAACAGGGATCAGGGGTCAGGGATCAGGGATCAGGTTTCTATCTCAAAGCCTTTGTGGGGCTTTATCTGCGCGATCTGCGGGTGCTGACCCGCGAGTTGGGGCCCTTCGTCATGCGCGTGGGCATGCAGCCGCTGCTCTTCCTGTTTGTCTTTACCTACGTACTGCCGCACATGGGCGGCGGCGGCAACCCCATGGCCGCGGCTGGGGGCGCCAACTTTGGCACCATCCTCTTGCCGGGCTTGATGGCCGTGGGCATCATGTTTACCGGCATCGCTGCCGTGGCCTTGCCCCTCTCCACCGAGTTCGGCATTACCCGCGAGATCGACGACCGCGTCATGTGCCCCCTTCCCCTGTGGGCGGTGGCCCTGGAGAAGGTCTGCTTCAGCGCCATGCAGAGCATCCTGGCCGCGCTGCTGGTGATTCCCATGGCCTACTACGTGCCGGCCACGCCGGTGCGCGCCGACTTGCACAACTGGTCCTTGTTGGCCATCGTGATGCTGCTCTCCAGCCTGCTGGCCGGTTCGATGGGCCTGGCCATCGGCTCCTTCGTCAACCCCAAACAGATCGGGCTGGTCTTCTCCATCGTGCTGGTACCGATCACCTTCCTGGGCTGCGTCTACTATCCCTGGTCCGGCCTGGATAAGATCGCGGCGATGAAATACGGCGTTCTCATCAACCCCATCGTCTACATGAGTGAAGGATTGCGCGCCGCCGTTACCCCCGGCGTTCAGCATATGCCGTCGTGGGCCATCCTGCTGGCCTTGACGCTCTTCACCGTTGCCCTGGGCAGGCTGGGACTGCGCGGTTTTTTACGCCGCGTGCTCTCGTAACAGGCCGTTTCGAGGTTTTTCCGCCTTCCGCCTGGGGCTCGCAAAGGGAATCTAAGCAGGCTTGAGACTCAACTGCTTCCTTTTCTCAGCGCATCCAGTCGCTATACTGAAGTTTGGGTCTCAACCATGCGGAAGACATATTTCAGGATTGTTCCGCTGCTACTCGCCCCGGCGTTGCTGCTTGTCGCCGGCTGCGGCGGCATGGTCACTGCCCATCCCTCCAACGACGTCTTTTCCATCACCCCTGGCACGACCGCCGTCGACACCAACTGCACCGGCTGCAACGCCGTGAATGCCCAGGGCCGGGCGGTGCAACAGTTTGGCGCCACGCTGACCGGCGGAGGCACGGCCCCGGTGCTCTGGTCGGTGGCCGGCGGCGACCGCACCAGTGGCGCGGGCAGCATCGACGCCAACGGCCAATACACCCCGCCGAACTATCTGACCGCCGACCGCGTACAGGTGCTGGTCACTGCCGCGCTGGCCTCCAACCCCACCCTCACAGCGACGTCCGTATTGACCGTCACGCCCGGCTTTTTACAGCCACTCACCCCGGAAAACGCGGCCTTGGGCGCCAATGGCTCGGTCACGGTCAGCGGCGTGGTGGCCGAAGCCGGAGGCAATGCTGGAATCGAATTCGCCCTTTCCCGCACCGCCAACGGCGCCAGTGTAGCTTCCAATAGCGGCATCGGCGCGCTGAGCGCAACCAACTGCCAGCGCAGCGGCCAGGCCTTCACCACCTGCTCGGCAACCTACACCGCGCCGTCCACGGTTGCCGCCACCGGAGCCGCCTACGTGGTGGCCACGGTGGAAGCGGCGGGGGGCGGGCCGGAGGCGCGAGTCGCGACCCCGGTACTGCTCAATACGGCCGGAGTATCCAGTAATCCCGCCTCCCACCAGTTGCAATTCCAGAATTCCGTGCTGCTGGGCAGTTCCGGCGGTAACAACGGCGACTACGACCTCAAGGGCAAGCATGTATTGGATTGCTGCGGAGGCACCCTGGGCGCTCTGCTGCAAGACGCGACGGGACGCTATTACCTGCTCGGCAACAACCACGTGCTGGCCCGCAGCGACCACGCCAGCGTAGGCGACGCCATTGTCCAGCCCGGCCTGATCGACAACAACTGCTCTCCGCTGGGTGTGGGCTCGGGCGTTTCGCCGGTTGCCACGCTCACCGGATGGCTGCCGCTGAGCGCCAGATCCACCAACGCAGACGCGGCCATCGCGCTGGTCACTTCTCGTTCCATTGACGCCTCTGGCAGCATTCTCGAACTGGGCAGCCGCCAAGCCGACGGAACCCTGGCTGCCGCGCCGCCTGGCGTCTCCTCGACCGGAGGCAGGGGCGAAGCCGCCACACTGGCGCTGCGCGTGGCCAAGAGCGGGCGCACCACGGGACTGACCTGCGGCAGCGTCACCGCCATCGATCTGGATGTGACGGTCGACTATTTCGAGGATTGCGCTGAAACCAAACCTTACCTGACCAAAACCTTTACCCACCAGATCGGGCTGAGCGGCAACGCCTTCAGCGATGCCGGCGACTCCGGATCACTGGTGGTGGACGCCGCCAACGCCGAACCGCTGGGCCTCTTCTTTGCCGGCGGGCTGGATAGCGCCGGGGTCAGCCAGGGAGTAGCTAATCCGGCCTCCGACGTTTTGAGCGAGTTGGGCGCGCAGGCAGGCGGCCTCAGTTATTCCTTTGTCGGCGTGGCCGACCACCCGGTCAGTTGCCTGAGCTATGGCGACAGCACCGTTGCCTCTGCCCAGGAGCGCAGCCTCAGCCCCGCCGAAAACGCCCGCGCCCGCCAGGTGCTGGGTGAAGCTCGCGGGCTGGTGAATCCCGCTGCCGGAATCCTGGGCGTAGCCGCTGGCAAAAGCAGCGACCGGCCCGGCGAGGCCGCCGTGTTGATTTACGTGAACGAAGATCTTAACCCGGCGATTCCGGCCACCGTCGATGGTGTGCGCACCCTGACGATTCCCACCAACGCCTATGCAGTAGCCTTCGGTCTGGCGCCACGCACGCCCTTGCACAGCAGTACGGCAACGCTTACCATCTCTTCCGCCGTGCTCAATCAGGCCCTGGCTGCCAAGCAGCAGGCGGCGCACGATCTGATGAAGCGCGACCCGGCCTTCTTCGCCGTGGGCGTGGGCCAGAGCCTGGACAACCCCAAAGAAGCGGCGCTGATCGTCTATGTGGACCGCAAGAGGGTTCCTTCGTCACTGCCCGCCGTCGTCCAGGGGCTGCGCACTCGCTATCTCTTCATGGACCGCCTGCACGTCACCCGCTCCTATGCGACGGCTGTGCCGTCAACCTTGCACTGTTTGCCCGAGAGCAAGCCGGTGCGTTTCGATCCCCTCCACCTGCTCCACCCCTTGGACCTGATTTTTTAAGTTAACTTCAGACTCGGGAAGCGAGTGTGGTGTCTCAAATACCTGCATTAAGAATAGACTGTCATTCTGAGCCCGCGCAGCGAGTCGAAGAACCTGCATTTTGTTGCTTATATCGAAAATGAAGGTGCTTCGCTACGCTCTGGATGACGGCGCATTAATGAAGCGAATTTCAGAGACAGCACACTCGGCCCTGCTAGCATTTTGGCACCATGAAAAAGCGAGTTTTTTTGGTAGCGCTCTTCGCATGTTGGCATGTTTGTGTGATCGCACAGGCAATTGACACGCCCGCCGCCCGGCAGACCCGCTGGGATCAGGACATCGACGCCCTTATCCAAAGTTTTTCTGCCCGCGGTTCAACCCGCGATGTGACCGGCGCCCTTTCGGCGCGTGGCCAGATCGATTTCGAGAAACTCTATCCTCTGAAAAAGTTCAAGCCGCAGATTGCCGCCCTCAGACAGAGCATCGGCGACCGCTCGGATGCGGAGATCGTGCTTGAGCTGGCGCGCATTGTGGCCAGCGCCCATGTCGCCCACACCTCTGTGGAAATGCCCGCGTCCATGGGTTTCGAGCAGGCTCTGCCGGTCCAATTCCGCTGGTTTTCGGATGGCATGATCGTTTGGCTGGCGACTCCCGCATACAAGCAGATGATAGGACTGCACGTCGCGAAGATCGGCTCCATGCCCCCCGAAGATCTGGAGAAGGCGGTCGCGCCATTCGTCTCCTACGAGAACGATGCCTGCCTGAAATGGCATGCGCCACTGCTGATGACGCTTCGCCCCGTTTTGGATGCGTTGCATCTGATCGATGCGGACGGAACCGTCCCCCTCACGCTAACCCGTACCGGCGAGACGCCACTCAACGTCAAACTACCCTTTTTCGAGAATCCTCAGCCATGGCTCGGCGTCTTTGAAGCGCTCAAGATACCTTTTCCGATGAGCTTTCGAGAGCGGAATCGTTCCTATTGGTACCGCTACCTCGAAGATTCGCAAACAGCTTATATCAATTACAGCGTTTGCGCCGAAGATCCGAAGCTCCCGTTCGCCGCGTTCGTGCGCTCCGTGATGGCCGATCTCGACGCGAAACCGGTTCGGCGCGTGGTCATCGATTTGTCGCGGAACGGGGGCGGCGATACGCGTGTCATCCATCCGCTGCTGCAGGCACTGAAGACACATCCGCAATGGCATGGAAAGATCTATGTCCTCATCGGCCCTCAGACATTCTCCGCGGCTGTGATGAACGCAATCAAGTTGAAGATCGAGATGCACGCGACGCTCGTGGGCGAGCCGACGGGCGGCAAGCCCGGCTCGTTCTATGGTGAAGTCAATTCTCTCACTCTGCCGAACTCGAAACTTGTCATCCGGTATTCCACGAGGTACTTTGCCGCGGATAAAGGTATGGTGGGCCCGGCGCTGGTTCCAGACATTGCTGCCAGCATGAGCAGAGCCGATCTTCTTGCGGGCCGAGATCCCGCTCTCATTGCGGCGATTCACGCTGATGCGCCGAACTGAAGACCAACTGATACCGTTGGCGTTGCCGCCAGAATCATAGATTCGACGTTGTTTGCGGATTGTCCGGGAAAAAGAGCTGGAAGACGGTTCCCGCGGCGTCGGCTGTGCCCTCCGCTCGGCTGCGCACCTGGATCGAGCCTCCGTGCTTGAGGACAATCTCCCGGCTTACCCACAGCCCCAGACCGTTTCCTGTAGCCTCTTTGGTGGTAAAGAAGGCCTCGAAGATCTGCGCGCGCACCTCTGCCTCCATCCCCGATCCGGTATCGGCCACGGCAAAGCGGATGCCTTCCACCTCCGGCTTCTTCCAACTCCGCGAGCGCCGTGCGCGCACCACTAGGCGGCCGCCGGGGTGGCTGGCCTCCAGGGCGTTGCCCACCAGATTGGCAAAAACCTGACGCAGCTCCCCGGAGAAGCAGAACAGTTCCAGAGCCGGATCGTAACCGCGCTCGATGTGGAGATTGAGGTTGCGTACCCGCCCCTGGTAGAGGCCGAGGACGGCGTCCAGCAGCTCCGCGACATTGACCCGCGCGGGCCGCGTCGACTGGCGGAAGAAACGCAGAGTCTGTTGGGTGATCTCGGCCACCCGCCGCACCTCGTGCTCGGCCATCTCCACGTAATTGAGCGCCTGGGTGTCGAGCTTGCAGAAGTTCCGCAGCAGATAGAGCAGGTTGGTGACGGCTGCCAGGGGATTGTTGATCTCGTGAGCCACGGAGGCAGCCAGACGCCCGGTGGCGGCCAGCTTTTCCGTCTTGCGCAGCGCCTCTTCGGCGCGCTTGCGCTCGCTGGCGTCCAGCACGATCATCCCCACCCAGCGCACCTCATTCTTCCCGGTATGCACCGGATAGGCGTTCACCAGCCAGGTCCAGGGGCGGGCGGATCTTCCCTCTCCTTTGCCGCTCACTTCCAGATTCTGCACCGGTACTTGCGACGCGAGCACCCGCTGCACCGCCGCTTCCATCTCCTGAGCCGCGGGATGAGGCAGCACTTCCTCGAGGGTGCGGCCCATGTGCCACTCGCCGGAAACCCCGGTCAGGCCGGAGAAGACCTGATTGACCCGCACCATGCGGCCGCTGCGATCGAAGAAGACCAGGCCGACCGGCGCATGGGCCAGCATCGAATCCAGCAGCGAAAGCGTATCGTCGAGTCCCTCGCGCTGTCTGGTCAAGGTGGCCGCCATACGGTTGAAAGCCAGAATCAGATCGCCAATCTCGTTGTGCACGGTAACCGGCAGGGGAAAGATCTTGCCGCCCAGCGATTCCCGGATCAGTTCCTTGGTGCCGCGGTGAAGCGTATCCAGGGGCCCCGAGATCGAGTAGGAGAACAGGCCGACCAGCAGCGCCGAAGCCGCCGCCCAGAGCAGCCCAAAGAACACCATGTTGCTCAGAAACACGTGTAGTTGCGCCAGCTTCCACGATCGATCCGCCTCCACCCAGGCAAAGCCGTACAGTTCGCTGCCCAGATAGATGGGACGCACACCTTCCTGGCGGCCGTCCCCCAGAGAAAAAACCCGGGGCGCATCGGCCTTGGATTGCGTCAACTGCGCCAGTTCCATCGGTTCAAGCCTGGTTCCCTGTGGATCTCCATTGCTGGCCAGCAGCACGTGGCCGGCGGGGTCGGTGACTTTGACAAAGGCCACGCTAGGATCCTGCCCAATCATGCGCACCGTTAGTCCGGCATGGGCGGGGTAGCCCATGCGCACTGCATCCTGCGCCTCCTGAACCAGGGAAGATACCTGGCGCTGCAAAGCCACGGTGCTTCTGTCCTGCAGATCCTGAGTCTGCTGGCTAATCAGGAAGGCCGCGAAGAGGCCCAACGAGAGCGCCTCCAACAGCAACAGCCCAGCCAGCATCTGCCATCGAATCGTCCGCGGCCACCAGCGCATGGAAGTAAACTCCTCAAAATATTGGGGAGTCCAGTGTACCGGATGCACCCGCCAAGCGCTCATGTCCCATGCCAACACGGGAATTGCGGCAGCTATGGCCGGCACTTCCCTGAAAAGTTCCGTACCCCATTTCCGCGTCTCTTTTTGTCAAAAGGGTGAGAGACCGAAAATCCCCATGGCTTCGCCCATGAGAAGCGCAGCCGGGCGCTGCCGGCAACCCCCTTTCCCCGCCCCCAGCGGCAGGGTGCGCGACTATCGCGGCGCCGCATGAAGGGCGCGGGCAATCAGCAGTCCATGCAGGCGGCCGTTCTCGATGAAAATCTCGTTGGTGCGCATCCCGGCTACAATCACACCGGCCAGATAGATGCCTGGAACATTGCTCTGCAGCGTCGCCGCATCGCAGACCGGGCGTCGGTCCGGACCTTCGAAGCGCACCCCCAGCCCCTCCAGAAACTCGAAATCGGGATGGTAGCCGGTCAAAGCGAAGACAAAATCATTCTTCACTATCTCCTGTCCCTGCGCTGTCTCCACGGTGACGCTGTCGGTGCCGATCTCCACCACCCGGGCGTTGAACAGAGCGCGAATCTCGCCGTTCTGAATGCGGTTCTCGATATCCGGCTTGATCCAGTACTTCACATGGCGGTGCATCCCTTCGCCGCGGTGCACTATCGTCACCCGCGCCCCGTTGCGCCACAACTCCAGCGCAGCAATGGCCGCCGAATTCTTGCCCCCGATCACCAGCACATCCTGCCCGTAGAAGGGGTGGGGATCGAAGTAGTAGTGATGCACCTTGCTCAGATTTTCACCGGGAATGCCCAGGTAGTTGGGCAGGTCGTAGTAGCCGGTGGCGATGGCCAGTTTGCGCGCCTGGATCACCCCGGAGCGGCCAAAACGCTCCACCGTGTGCACCGTGAAAGCGCCGTCACCGCCCGTCACCCGCTCCACGCGATGGTACTGCCGCACATCGAGATCGTAATAGGCGGCCACATGGCGGTAATACTGCAACGCCTCGTGACGGGTGGGCTTGGCATTGGGGCTGGGAAAGGGCATGTCGCCGATCTCCAGCAACTCCGGAGTGGTAAAGAAGGTCATGTGCGCGGGGTAATGAAAGATGGAGTTGCAAATACAGCCCTTGTCCACCACCGCCGCCCGCAGCCCGGCCTTCTGCGCCTCGATGGCGCAGGCCAACCCGGTCGGCCCCGCCCCCACCACCAAAAGATCGAACACCTCGCTCACCGGCATTTTCTCAGGGGAATCGCTCATGCCTCCAGCATATTCCAGACGCATCACCCGTTGAATTGAGAATCCTCTTTCCCGCCAAGATTCAATTGGAGGTAGAATGGTGGAATAATTTGGTGTAATGGTGGAACAGATGGCCTTGAACATCAAAGACGAGGAAACTCACCAGTTGGCACGTAAATTGGCGAAGTTGACTGGCGAAAGCCTGACCATGGCCGTGAAAATCTCGGTCTCGGAGCGGCTGAAAAGACAGAAAAAGTTTGTCCACGAAGAAAACCGGATGCGATGGCTTGAACGCATAACCAAGGAGACCTCGGCCATCATGAACGACGGCAGAACCGCCAAGGAACTGATGGACGAACTATACGATGAAGAGACAGGTCTGCCCAAATGATCATCGATACCTCAGCGCTCGTGGCAATCCTCAAAAATGAGCCCGGATGGAAGATCTTGGCGAAGTGCCTGGATGCTTCCCGAGATACAAAGATCTCGGCCTCGACGTTCGTTGAACTTTGCATCGTGGTTGATCGCTGGAAGAATCCAACAGTGAGCCTCCGCGTCGAAGAGCTGATGCAGCAGTTTAACATCGCAATTGAGCCATTTACCGCCGAACAGGCCAAGATCGCCCGCCAGGCATACCGCGACTTCGGCAAGGGCAGCGGCCACGCGGCCAACCTCAACTACGGCGACTGCATCAGTTACGCCCTGGCCCGCGACAAGCGCGAACCCCTACTCTACAAGGGCGAAGACTTCTGCCACACCGACCTGCGCTCGGCTTGTTGATCCGGCCGTCAGCGAGTGGAATGGGGCTCCCGCCCGCGCCGCATTTTTCCTCGCAGAGCCGCGGTATGGACGGGGTCGGAGCACCAATATCTGTGGTCCGGACCAAGCACCACATCCACCACCCCAGCTCCGAAAAACTCAAGCCTGCATCTGTTCAGTCGCCGAACTCCGGAATCGCAGGTGTTGCCAGCAGAAGCTCAAGATTGCTTTCATACTCGCGTGCATAGCCCAAGAGGTTCCAGCATCCAGCGGAGAAAACAGCGATCAATACCGACCCCTGAATGCAATTCAAATAGAAGCCGGTGGGGTCGATGGAAGCAACCAGGAGGACGGCGATATTGATAGCGGCAACGAATAAAAAGCTGAAGTAGAGGGCGCCTTTCGTGCTGGTCGATGCGTTCAGCGTTCTCCACAAGATCATGGCCATGAACAGAGTCAGGGGAGCGAAGTCGTTCTCCAATACGCGCGGATTCAAAAGAATGACCCCCACCATCATGACCGGAACCCAGCGCTCCAGCGAGAATCTCCCCTCATGAAACCGGCGGGAAAGACGCAGCAGAAGTCCAAAGAGCGGAATTGCATACAGGACAAAAAGAATGGTGCTGGCAGAAGAGTAAGGGCGCCCCGCATTGAACAGGGCAAAGCCGAAGATTCCGGCCGGACCCACGCCGATTCCGTGGCCTAAACTGAACTCCAGATGGATGGCCTGAAGATAATGCTGAAACCGGGAGGGCCAAATCCATATCTGCATCAGAAAGATGGAAACTCCAGCGATGCCCGTTCCGCAAGCGGCAAGCCACTGTTTGCGTGCCGAAAGCAAGGGAATCGCCAACAGACTCAGCATCGGAATTTTGAAGCAGGAAGCAAGCAGCACGGCGAGATAGAACCAGTGCCATTGCCCCCGCCGCCAGCCAAGATAGGCGCAAGCAAAGAGCAGACCGTAAAGGATGAAGGCGATATTGCCATCCATCAAGCTGGCTTCTTGAATCAGACCGGGAAAAAAGGCGGCGGCCGGCGCAAGAACAGCAAAAAAACGCCGCTCGTTGGGCTCCGCAAACTTCATGCTGGCCAAAATCGATGCCAGCACTCCGGCGGCATAGAGCAGCCAATAGATCCCCTTGTAGAGCGCCGGGGGAAAAGATCCCACTGCCCGCAACAGCGGCAGGGTAAGAGGAGAATACAAGTAGGCATACGGCGGTACCGCATCGGGATGGCTTGCCAACTGGCTGCGGAAGGCCGTTTCGGCCTTGATTCCATCGACGTAGGGATCGCGCCCAGCTTGCAACGAATCGCTGGCGCGGCGGTAAATCTGTGCATCGCAATGCAAGCCCGGACACAAGCCATTCCACACCGGAATTGCCAGGAACGCCAGAATCCAAAACGTAATAGAAATCCATCGATACACGGTAAAGCGGAACGTCATCGGCAAACTCCAGCTTCTGCAATGTGCATAATTCTGCGTCCACGCCAAACCCGGAACGATCCATGCGCCACACTGCGCTCCAGCAAACCGCTCTCCGTGCTCCTGCCCAGACAGTGAAAAGCTCCAATAAATTTTGTTGAAAACCATGTACCGGCACACAACCGATCGCAACTACTGAATCGCAAAGACGATGCGGTTGCAGATGAATGTGCCACAGGGAAATAGCCCTTAGTGAAATAGACGCTGAGAGGCTTGACTGGATTACCCTAAGAGAGTCCAAAAGGAGCTTTTCCATGGCCGTCATCCAACAGGAAGATTTTATCGCCAGCGTCGCCGCCGCGCTGCAATACATCAGCTACTACCACCCCGCCGACTTCATCGCCAGCCTGGCCAAGGCCTACGAACTGGAACAGTCGCCAGCGGCCAAGGACGCCATCGCCCAGATCCTCATCAATAGCCGCATGTGCGCGGAAGGCCATCGCCCCATCTGCCAGGACACCGGCATCGTCACGGCCTTCGTCAAGATGGGTATGGATGCCCACTTCGCTGTTGCTCCGGACAGCCCTCAACTCGATCTGCAGGAAATGGTCAACGCGGGTGTCCGCCGCGCCTATCTAGATCCCGACAACAAGCTGCGCGCCTCGATTCTGGCTGACCCCGCCGGCCAGCGCACCAACACCAAAGACAACACCCCAGCGGTGGTCAGCGTCGAACTGGTTCGGGGAGACAAGGTCGAGGTGACGGTTGCGGCCAAGGGCGGCGGCTCGGAGGCCAAAGCCAAATTCGCCATGCTCAACCCCTCGGACTCCATCGTCGAGTGGATACTCAAGACCGTCCCCACCATGGGCGCCGGCTGGTGCCCGCCGGGCATGTTGGGCATCGGCATCGGCGGCACCGCGGAAAAAGCCATGCTGCTGGCCAAGGAGTCCCTGATGGACCCCATCGACATTCAGGAGCTGCAAGCCCGCGGCCCGGCCAATCGCGCCGAGGAACTGCGCCTCGAACTCTATGACAAGGTCAACCGACTGGGCATCGGCGCGCAGGGACTGGGCGGCTTGACCACCGTGCTGGACGTCAAAGTGCGCGACTATCCCACCCACGCCGCCAATCTGCCGGTGGCCATGATTCCCAACTGCGCCGCCACCCGCCACGCCCACTTTGTGCTGGACGGCTCCGGGCCGGTTTTTCTCGATCCCCCCAGCCTCGACCTGTGGCCCAAACTCACTTACGACATTACCAAGGCCCGCCGCGTCAATCTCGACACCGTCACCCGCGACGAGGCCGCAAGCTGGCGCCCAGGCGAAGTCCTCTTGCTCAACGGCAAGCTCCTCACCGGCCGCGACGCCGCCCACAAACGGTTGACCGATATGCTGAGCCGCGGCGAAGCTCTGCCGGTCGATTTCCGCGGCCGCTTCATCTACTACGTGGGTCCGGTGGACCCGGTGCGCGACGAGGTCGTCGGACCCGCCGGCCCCACCACCGCTACACGCATGGACAAATTCACCCGCCAGATGCTGGCCGAGACCGGACTGCTGGGCATGGTGGGCAAATCCGAGCGCGGCCCGGCGGCCATCGAAGCCATTAAGGAGTTCAAAGCCGTCTACCTGATGGCGGTGGGCGGCGCCGCTTACCTGGTGGCCAAGGCCATCCACGGCTCGCGCCTGCTGGCCTTTGGCGATCTGGGCATGGAGGCCATCTACGAGTTCGACGTGGTCGATATGCCGGTCACCGTGGCCGTCGATTCCCTGGGAACCAGCGTCCACCAGACCGGCCCCGCCGAGTGGCAGCAGAGAATCGCGGGAATCCCGATCCTGTAGGGATCAGGGATGTTCACGTTTCCTGCGGCATCGTGTTAAACGTTCTGATCAAGTCGGCCCATCTTTCAGTTTCCGATGCAGAGATCTCCGATTCGCCCGCAAAAAAGATCGGGCGCAATGCGCATAAGCGCTTGCGCCCGATCTTCTTGTTCCCTCGTTCCCTTGTTCCCTTGTTCCCTGCTTTTCTACTGTTTTCCAAACCGGTAGACCAGCCCGGCAGTGTAGCCCAGGTTGTTCTGCTGAGTCGAGCCGAAGCCGGTGGCGACGTACTCGGGGGCCACGCGCAGGCCAATATTGGGCGTCAAATTGTACTCGAAGAGCAGACTGGCGCTGGCTGCATAGGTGGAACCATTCGGCCACAAACCCAGATAGGTGGAGAGACTCTGGTTGCCACCGGTATCGCCGGAGAAGTTGCCGTAGGCAAAGCCGGCCAGCACCCTCCCGGAGACGGCGAATTTGGGCTGCAAATAGAACCGGTAGGTAGGCCCGATCATCCCCGTATATTGGCTGATCGTGGGCTTGGTAACGTTCGAGTTGCCGGTCATGGGTTCGATAAACGGAGTGCCGTAGGTGCCGCGGCCATCCACGGTCACGCCCAGGCGCTCGTTGTAGTAGCGGGTGAAGCCGACATTCCAGTTGTACTCGTTGACCCGCTGCAGGGTGCTGCCGGGGGTGAAGCGCAGGTAGCCCCCGCCCACATAAGCCTCATAGAGGTGAGAATAAGCTTCGCGAATAGCTGCGGCGCGACGCTGCTCGCGACGGGCGCGGATGCGCGCCTGCACGCTGGTGGGAGGCTGCATCTTGGCGGCCGGCTGCTGCGCCTGATCCGCGGGCGCGGGGTTGCTGCTCGAACTTTGCGCCTGAAGGGCGCCGAGGGCTGGCAATCCCAGCGCTAACAGAAGGGCGATACGGCGTAATGAATACATCGGTCTCGGGTTTCCTCCACGGGAGTACGGAAGACCGCCAAGGCAGTGCTCCCCCCAATAGGTATTAAATCACCTGCGGGGGCCTTATGGGCGATCCAGCCAAGGATTGGATGCGCACGAACCCGAATCGCCCCCGGACAGCATTACTTGATCGCCTTCAGATCGGCCAGCAGTTGGGACAGGCTGAAGCCTTCGGGCGCGCCCTTGGCCGTCACCCAATCGTTGCCCAGCAGGGTGTGCGCCTCGTCGCAGTAGGCCTGCCAGAAGGCTGCGGTCATGGTCTTCGGCGCCCCCCAGGTGATGCAGGTGAAGCCATTGGCGTCGTACTTGGGCACATAGACGCAATGCCCGCCCCAACTGCCCTTCTCGGCGTCGGCGCCAGCGTTGGGCACCACGTCCCATACCTCCTGCTTCTGCGCCGTCAGGGGCAGCGCCAGGCCGATGTAAACCCCGCCAAAGAGCGCAATCGACTGATGAATCTCCACCAGGTTGGCTGGCTGAGGATCGGCAAAGCCCAGCAGTCTGTGTCCGGCGAATCCTTGCAGGCGCCAATCGGCTAGCACATCCAGTTCCACCCCGCCGGCGTCGCTGCCGGGGTCGTTGGGGTTATAGCCGTCCCACTTTTCGTAATACATCTCCACCACCATGTCGGGGACGGTGACCATGCTGGCAGTGTGGGCCGTCCACACCTGCACGGCGTGGCCTACGCCAGCGATGGTGCAGTCGCCCAGCCGATCGTTCAGCATCATGCCCCAACTGGTGTTTCCCTTGGTCCAGTCGGCTGCGGCAGGGGGCGCGGGTAGCGCCGGGGTTAGATAGTTGGCCAGCGCCAGAGTTCGGGTGTCGGTCTTTATGGCCTTGCGACCCAATCGCATCCTCGAGTGATCTGCCATAAACAGGCTCCTTTTCATGCGCATTCTGCGCCCGCGAGGATTGCCGCAGTCGATTTCCACCCCGCTCTGTGTGCCACCCACCATCGCAAATCCGCGCTGCCTTGTCCACGATTTTTTGCTATTTGCACATCAATTACTCCTTCGCCCGGCGCATTCCCCCTCGCTTGCACTACGATGGAGGGCATGGGGGCGCATACGCCATGGGCCGAATCCTGCTGGGAGTGTTGATTGGCCTTCTGCTGCTGCCAATCGTCGTGGTGTGCTGGTTCTGGTTTGGCAAGGTGCCGGTGGCGGTGGCCGATCCGCCACTGAGAAACGAGCGCGCGATCGCCAGCATTCCCCTGCAGGCGCGCATCCACCGGGAGATGATCAAGAAGGCGCCCATCCTGGTCGACGAAGACGATCTCATCGCCGGCGCCCATGTCTACCGCGAGCAGTGCGCCGTTTGCCACGGCCTCCACGGCAAGCCCTCGACCATCGGCGCGCACCTGTTCCCGGCCGCCCCGCCACTCTGGGAGAAACATTCCAATGACGAGACCATCGGCGTCAGCGACGATGCCCCCGGCGAGACCCAATGGAAGGTCGCCAACGGCATTCGCCTGAGCGGTATGCCGGCTTATAAGGGAGTGCTCAACGATACCGAGATCTGGCAGGTGAGCCTGCTGCTGGCCAACGCCGACAAGCCCCTGCCGCCCGCGGTCATCGCCCTGTTGCGTGGCGGCGAGCCCGCCCCGCCGTTGAGCACTTCCACCGTCACCGCCGCCATCGCCGCCACCGGCAGCGATAAGGAAAAGAACCAGAAGAGGTGAAGCAAGCCCTGTCTGGGTGCCTCACCCTCGCCGCGCTTTTATTTTGCGGCTTGGGTGGGCTCTCTCCCACACGCACGTTGGTGGGGGAAATCCTCCTCTTTCCCCCACCAACCGCGGAGTTGGTAGAATCGAAGCCATGACGCTGACCCGCCAAGAGGCTCTCGACCGCTTTCACTCCACCGACCTGATCGGCCTGGGCTTCGAGGCCGACGCCCTGCGCCGCAAGCTGCATCCCCACGCAGTAGTCACCTACATCGTCGATCGCAACATCAACTACACCAACTTCTGCACCGAATACTGCACCTTCTGCGCCTTCTACCGGCCGCTCGCCGGCCCCCGCTCGGAAGAGGGCTACATCCTCGACTTCGAGACCATCTACGCCAAGATCGCTGAAACCGTGGAGATGGGCGGCACCGGTGTGCTCATGCAGGGCGGCATCCATCCCGACCTCAAGATCGACTGGTTCGAGCGCCTCTTCAGCGGGATCAAAGAGCGTTTTCCCCAGGTCTGGCTGCATTGCCTGACCGCCTCGGAAGTCCTGGCCATCGCCAAATACTCCGATTTGAGCTTGCAAGATACTCTGATGCGCCTGCGCGACGCCGGCTTGGACTCCATCCCCGGCGGCGGCGCCGAGATTCTCGACGACGAAGTCCGCCATCGCATCGCCCGCATCAAGTGCAACACCGCCGATTGGCTCAGCGTCCATCGCGCCGCCCATAAACTGGGCATGAGAACCACTGCGACCATGATGTTCGGCGTGGGCGAAACCTTCGAGCAGCGCATCAACCACTTCGAAGTCATCCGCCAGTTGCAGGACGAAACCGGCGGCTTCACCGCCTTCATCCCCTGGAGCTTCCAGCCCAAGCACACCGCCCTGGGCGGCCGCGGCTGGGACGAGGCCACCTCGGTCGAGTATCTGAAGACCCTGGCCATCAGCCGCCTTTATCTGGACAACATCGAAAACGTGCAAGCCAGTTGGGTCACCCAGGGCCTCAAGGTGCTGCAACTGGGCCTGCACTTCGGCGGCAACGACGTGGGCTCGGTAATGCTCGAGGAGAACGTAGTCAAGGCCGCGGGAACCAGCAACTGCACCACCGAAGAAGAGCTGAGAAGAATCATCCGCGACGCCGGCTTCAAACCAGTGCAGCGCGATACGCTCTACCGGACAATTTTTTTAAGCTGATTCTCTTCTCTGCTGGGCACACTCAGGATGGCGCTCCCAAAGAATTGTCATCCTGAGCATAGCGAAGGATCTGCGGTCCTTTCCTCGCGCTACAATCACCGAAGTTTATCCTCGTACTTCGCGTCTTGGCGTGCTCCGACGATCTAACACGAGGTTATAGACAACCTGAGGCGAGATCACGAATGGCTTAGACATCTTCGCAATAATATATCTAAGGAAACTCTGATTAAGTCGGCGATTTGAAGGGTACGGGCTTTAGCCCGTACATAAAGCTCAAAGAATCAATGGGCTTTAGCCCCTGAGGGAAGGTCGGATCATAGAAGGCGCACTTAATCAGAGGTTCCCTAAGGAGCCTTTGATCAATCAAAATGTCTTTACAATCCTATCTCCTGGCTCAATACGACATCGGAGCCACGCCTTTTGAATGCAGCCCTCGTGGAAACTACCGTCGGCGTTCTCCCAGTTGTTTACACCGCTCGGGCAACAATACACGCATCGTCTCGTTCCGCAAGGCTTTGCGATAGGAGCGCCACATCGATGACTATCTCCGGTCACGAAAGCAAAACGAATTGGGAGCGCGTTCCTAGGAGCATCGAAATGGACAAACCCATCCCCAACGATCCCGACGACGACCAAGCCGTGGACGCTTTTTTCAAACAGGCGACCATCTGAAAGGGTTGGCTCAACCCAGTTTTAATTCAGGAAGATGAAGTTCCCGTGGCTCCCCGCATAGCTGGTCCCGACTATTCAATGGGTCGCGAAGACCACAAACCGCAGGCCCAAGCCTCCTGACGGCAACGACTGCGCCGCGGCCCAATCAATCCCCGTTATTCTTGCTCTCTGTCTTCTCCCGCAGCGCCGGCAGCGTACCGCGCGGGAAGGAGGTCGATTGCCGCACTACCAGGCGGGTGGAAATCGGCCACTCGGTCTGGTTCTTTTGCGGGTGGTTGGGCTCAATGCCGGCGCGCAGCGCCTCGACAGCCGCCGCCGCCAGTTCCCGGCACGACATCTGCACCGTGGTCAGCGGCGGCAGGATGAATTGCGCCAATTGAATATCGTCGAAGCCCACCACGGAAATCTCTTGCGGAACACCATGCGTCGTGCGATACAGCGTGTGCAGAACACCGATGGCAGTCTGATCGTTCGAGCACATCACCGCCGTGGGCAGATTACCGCGGCGCAGCAATGCCTCCATGGCCGCGCGACCGCCTTCCATGCTGTGATCGCCCTCCACCATCTCATCCGCGGGCGCCTCCAGGCCAATCTCCGCCATCGATCTGACATATGCGTCGCGCCGGGCCCGGGCGGAGCGCATGTGCAGCGGACCGCTGATAAAGGCGATATGGCGATGGCCGAGCGCGGCCAGATGCTGCACCCCCTGACGAATGCCCTCGCTATAGTCCACCTTGAGCACGCGCACATTGGGCAGCGCCGGACCGGAGTCGGCAAATACCAGGGGAAACTCGCTCTCCACCAGCTTCTGCACTAGATCCTGCTCCACGCCAAAGGTCATCACTGCCACTCCGTCCACGTTGCGCTGTACCATGCGGCGAATAAGCGACTCGGTGCGCGTGGCATCGTGGTTGGTCGAGCCGATCAGCACCTCGTAGCCATGAGCCACGGCCAGGCCTTCAAACTCCCGCACCAGCTCGGGAAAGAAGGGATTGGTGATCTCGCTGACAATCAGCCCCAACATGCGGCTGCGCCCGGAAACCAGCGCCCGCGCCTGGGTATTGGGCAGGTAACCTATCTCGTCGATCGCCGTCCAGACGCGTTTGGCCAGTTCGGCATCGACCGTGGGTATATGGTTCACCACGCGAGAAACCGTGGCGATGGAGACGCCCGCTCGCATGGCCACATCGCGAATGCTCACAGAGCCGGCGCGCCGCCTGCCGGAAGGATGACTCTCAACTTTGCTCACAGAGGACGATTGTACGCTTTCCCGCTGTTTCTCAACGACAACCTTCCGTTTCATCCTCATAACAAACTGTATTTATGCATCTTATGAGATTCATATATCGCCACTACGTATTTCGAGGAAGCCTGTACGGGGTAAGATTCGGGATTTTGGGCAACCGTTTTCCCAACTCTGATAGGACCGTGAAAGGCGCCGTCGATCCGCCCCGGCGGGCGGACTCGCAGCTATCGCGCCGCCCTGCAAACCGCGTCTCTGTTGCTCGCCTATGCCACTATTCGGTGGAAGGAGGCAATACTTTGATGGTCTCCATCCATGTCTCCATCAGGTAAGGCCACATCGTCACCGGCAGTCCCTGCGTGGGCCTGGAGCCAGCCGGAGTCTCCGTGCGCCGCAGTCCGTATCCATGGCCGCCTTCTGCATAGATGTGCAGTTCCGCAGGAACCTTGGCGTTCTTCAGCGCCATGAAATACACCGTGGCGTTCTCCACATGCACCGGATCGTCCTCGGCCTGCACGATGAAGGTTGGCGGCGTCTGCGCGGTAGGCTGAATGTCGGCATTGGCCGCGAAGTTCTTCTCCGCCCAAGCCAGATAGCCAGGGTAGATGACCACGGCAAAGTCGGGACGGCAGCTCAGCTTGTCGGCTGCATCGATGGGATCGTAGAGCCGCTGTTCATAGTGAGTGCTCAGCGCCGCGGCTAGATGCGCTCCCGCCGAAAAACCCAGCACCCCGACACGCTTGGGATCGATGCCCCACTCCACCGCGTGCTGTCGCACCAAACCCACTGCCCGCTGCGCATCCTGAAGGGCCGAGGCCGACTGGGGATAAGGACCGCTGTCGGGGACGCGATACTTGATCAGTACGCAGGCCACACCGATGCGGTTGAGCCAATCGCACACCTCGGTGCCTTCCAGATCGATGGCCAGAATGCGGTAGCCGCCTCCGGGAAAGACCACCACGGCCGCACCTGTCTTCATATCCTTGGGTGAATAGACCGTCAGCGTGGGGGTGGAGACGTTGCCCAGGCGCATCACCGGCCGCCCGGCGATGAGGTTGTCCTTGGCCGTGGTAGCGTCCACCTCGGCAGACAGATTGGCCGTTGCTCCCGGCGCCGCTGCCGGCCACAACGGCAGAGTAAGATGACCCGGTGCCGGCTGCCAGGCGGACTGCTGCGCCGGCAAACCCAGACAAGATGCTGCCAATAAAATCGCCCAACCAAGCCGCTTCGTTCTCATGCCAACTTCTCCTTTGAAGATCCCGCGCCAGCATCATACCTCAGTCAGCAATGAGCATGGCTGCCAGCAGCAGGGCTCAGTCCAGAGCCTTGTGAAAGCGGAAGATGGCCAGCGTCAGCAGGCCCGTGCCGAAGGCCGCCATGGCCGCCATTTGCGGCCACAGAATCTCCATGCCCACGCCCTTCAAATACGTGCCCCGCAGCACCACCAGGAAGTAGCGCAGCGGGCTCAGATAGGTGAGCAGTTGCAGCCAGTGCGGCATGGTGCTGATGGGGAAGCCGAAGCCGGAGAAGGTGATCGCCGGCATGATGAAGAAAAAGGCCGTCACCATGGCCTGCTGCTGGGTGGAAGAAACCGTCGAGATCAGCAGGCCCACGCCCAACATGCACAGCAGGAAGAGCACCGAACCCAGCGCCAGCACGCTCACATGGCCGCGAAAGGGCACGTGAAACCACAGCGAGCCCACCACCGCAATCAACGTCACATCGAAGATGCCGATGAGAAAGAAGGGCAATGTCTTGCCCAGGATGAACTCGACGGGACGAATGGGCGTGACCATCATCTGTTCCAGCGTGCCGATCTCGCGTTCGCGCACCACGGCAAAGGCGGTCAGCGTAATCACCAGCACCAGCGTCAGACTGCCGATGATGCCGGGGACAAAGAACCATCGGCTGCTCAGATTGGGGTTGTACCAGGGGCGCTGCGCAAACTCCACCCGCGGCATAACTTCGGCAATCTGCGGAGCGATGCGGCCCATGCGCTCCTGCTGGTACTCGGCAGCAAAGCCCTGCGCGATCTGCCCGATGTAGCCGGCCGCGATCAATGCGCTGTTGGAGTTGGTGGCGTCCACAATCACTTGTAGCGGCGCGGTCTCGCCCTGGCGCAGTTGGCGCGCAAAGCCGGCGTGAATCTCCAGTCCCACGGTGGCATTGCCGGCCTCGATGAGGTCGCCAAGCTGGCGCGTATCCGTCAGTTGCCGCTGCACGTCGAAGTACGGGCTGGAGGTGAAGCGCGACACCAGTTCCCTGCTCTCCTGGCTCTGATCCCGATCCACAATCACCGTGGGCACGTGGCGAATCTCGTAGGTGGCCGCATAGCCGAAGACCATCATCTGCACAATGGGCGGGCCGATGAGGATGAAGCGCGTCCGCTTGTCGCGCAACACCTGGATGAACTCCTTGATGAGCATCTGCTTGAGGCGCGCCAGCATGGCATCTACTCCTTTACGAAAGCCGCTTGTGGAAAGAGCGCGTGGCTAGCACCGCCAGCAGAACGGCAAACACCGCCAGGGGAATCAGGTCGCCATAAAGCTGCCCAGCCGGCGTGCCCTTGAGAAAGATCTTCTTCAGCACCGAGACGTAATAGCGCGCCGGCAGAATGCGGGTGATAGCCTGTAGCACGGGCGGCATCTGTTCGATGGCGAAGAGAAATCCAGAGAGCAGAAACGCGGGCAGAAAGGTGATGAGCAGCGCGATCTGGCTGGCAGCAAACTGGCTCTTGGCCAGTACCGAGATGAAGAAGCCCATGGCCAGCACCGCGGTCAAAAACAACGCCGAGGCCACCAGCAAGGTAAGAAACGATCCGCGAAAGGGCACGCGGAACCAGTAGATGGCGATCAGCGCGGTGACGATGGTGTCGATCATGCCCAGCACAAAGTAGGGCGCCAACTTGCCTAGCATGATCTCCATGGCGCTGACCGGCGTGGAGATCAACTGCTCCATGGTGCCCCGCTCCCACTCCCGGGCGATGGTCAGCGAAGTCAGGAACGCGCCAATCACCGACATCACCAGCGCCAGCACACCGGGAATGATGAAGGCGCTGCTCTCCAGGTCTTCGTTGTACCAGGTGCGTGTCTCCAGGCTCAGCGGCGCGGACTGCATGGCCACGCCGCGCTGGCGCATCCAGTCCATCTGCACCTCGGTCGAATAGCCCTGCACCACCACCTGGGCATAACTAATGAGCACGTTGGCGGTGTTGTCGTCGCTGGCGTCGACCACTCCCTGCACTTGCACCGCTCCGCCCTGGCGCAGACGCTCGGAGAAGTTCCAGGGAATGGCGATTCCCATGCGCGCGCTGCCGTCGTCCAGAGCCCTTGTCAGCGCCTCTCGATTGTCCACCACGCGGACCACATGAAAGTATTCGCTGGCCTGAAAGCGCTTGAGCAGATCCTGGCTCTGCTGGCTGCCGTCCTCGTCGTAGACATAGACGGGCAAGCCCTTTTGATCGAGATTGACGCCGTAGCCAAACAACAACACCAGCACCACCGGCATGAGGATGACGATGGCCAGACTGCGCGGGTCGCGGAGAATCTGAATCACTTCCTTTTTGGCCATCACCAACAGGCGCGTAAGGCTCACGAGGCACGCTCCTCTGCCGTCCCGCGGCCGGTGGTCAGGGATACAAAAACATCTTCCAGACTGGGACGTATCTTTTCCATGCGGCTGACCGCGATGCCCTGCCCGGCAAGCGTTTCCCGCAACCGTGGTGCGGCCGCCGCCGCGTCTTCCACCACCAGGTGCAGGGCGTTGCCGAAGACCGCCGCATCGATAACCTTGTCCGCCGTTTGCAGCACTTCGACCGCGCGGCCCAGAGGCTCGCATTCCACTAGCAGCAACTCGCCTTTCATCGCCTCCCGCTTCAACTCCGCGGGCGTTCCCAGCGCCACCATCTTGCCACGGAAGATCAGCGCCAGGCGGTTGCAGTACTCGGCTTCTTCCATGTAATGGGTGGTGACAAAGACCGTAACGCCTTCCGCGGCCATGCTATGGATCAGTTCCCAGAACTGGCGGCGCGAGATGGGATCGACCCCCGAGGTGGGCTCGTCCAGAAACACGATGGGCGGCTTGTGCAGCACCGCGCAGCCCAGCGCCAAGCGCTGTTTCCAGCCTCCCGGCAAGGTGCCGGTAATGAGCTTCTGCTTGCCCTTCAGATCCGACATTTGCAGCGCCCAATCGATGCGCTGCTGCAACTGCTTCGCGGGTACGCTGTACAGCCCGGCAAAGAGACGGAGGTTCTCGATCACGGTGAGATCGTTGTAGAGCGAGAACTTCTGCGACATGTAGCCAATGTTCTGGCGCACCGCCTCGGGCTGGCGCGCCACATCGAAGCCAGCCACCAGAGCGCGGCCCGAGGTCGGACGCAGCAGTCCGCACAACATGCGAATGGTAGTAGACTTGCCTGCTCCGTTGGGTCCGAGAAAGCCGAAGACCTCACCCTTCTTCACTTCCAGGCTGATGCAATCGACAGCGGCAAAATCCCCGAAACGCTTGACCAGATCCTGGATCGAAACCGCATTCTCGCGGCCGTTTTGCGCGCCTGCGTTTGCGGCAGCTCTTGACTCAACCATGTTCGGGCCCTCCGTCGACGGCATCGATGAAGAGGTCTTCAATGGTGGGCGCTACCGCCTGAATGCTCTCGATCTGCGCCCCCGCGGCGGCGAAGAGTTGCCGCAACTGCTCCACCCGCAGCGCCGCATCGTCCACCACAACATGCAATCCATCGCCGGTCAGCATCACGCTGGATATTCCCTCTACACGCCCTATCAGCGCCCGCGCTACGCGCGGCTCAGCCGTGACGATCGAGAGCACGCCCCGGGGCATCTGCGCTTTCAGGTTGGCGGGGGTATCGCAGAAAAGCAGCTTGCCTTGATGCATCAAGGCCACGCGATGGCAGCGCTCCGCCTCGTCTAGGTATGCGGTCGAGGTGAGGATGGCGACGCCTTCGGCGGTGAGTTCGTAAAGAATCCGCCAGAAGTCGCGGCGCGAAACCGGATCGACGCCGGTGGTCGGCTCGTCCAGCAGAATCGCCTTGGGACGATGAATCAAAGCGCAGACCAGGCCCAGCTTCTGCTTCATACCGCCGGAGAGCTTGCCCGCCATTCGCTTGCGGAACTCGCTCATCCCCGCGGCTTGCAACAACTGCAGAGATCGCGTATCCCGCTCGCCGCGCTTTACGCCGAAGAGATCGGCATAGAAGCGAATGTTCTCGTCGACCGTGAGATCTTCGTAGAGCCCGAAGCGCTGCGGCATATAGCTGAGCGCATGTTTGGCGCGCTCGGGATCGCGCACCGCATCGATGCCAGCGATGCAGGCGCCGCCCCCATCGGGCGTCATGATGCCCGCCAACATGCGCAGCGTGGTGGTCTTGCCCGCGCCATCCGGACCCACTAGGCCGAAGATCTCTCCGCCATGCACCGCGAAGCTCAGCGCATCGACGGCGCGAATGCCGGCAAAGCTCTTCGACAGGCCCTTGGCTTCAATGGCTGGGGACATCGCGGATTGTGTTGTTGCGCTCATCGCGTTTCCCGCTGCTTCTTCAACGTGATTCCCCGAAAGACATCCGCGGATACTTCGACTCGCTGCGTACAGGAGGACAATTCATCGTCAGTTCTTCACGTTCAGATCGATGTGCGCGTCTGCGGGCATGCCCGGCTTCAATTCATGGTTGGGATTGTCGATGTCGACCTTGATGCGATAAACCAGCGTGACGCGCTCTTTGTTGGTCTGCACGCTCTTGGGCGTGAACTCGGCCTCGGAAGCGATGAAGGAGATGCGGCCCTGATAGCGCTTGTTGGGATAGGTGTCGGTGGTGACAGCCACCGCCTGGCCCCAGCGGATGCGCCCCAGATCGGTCTCGGCAACGTAGGCGCGTAGCCAGATGTGATCCAGGTCGGCCAGGGTGACGACCGGCGTTCCCGGCGCGACGACTTCGCCCAGTTCCGCCTGACGCACGGTGATGACGCCATTTGCGGGCGAGCGCAAAACCGTGTAGTCGAGGTTGACCCGCGAGAGCCCCAGGCTGGCGTTGGCCGCGTTCAGATTGGCGCGGGCCACGGCGATCTCTTCCCTGCGGCTGCCTTCCAGGGCTTCGTTGTAGTGCTGCTTTGCCGCCTGATAGATGGCCTCCGAGCGCTTCACTGCGGTGGCTGCCAGATCGCGATCCTGGGCGGAGATCTCGTCCTTGGCGTAGAGGCTCTGGGCGCGGCCGTTGTCTAGCTTCTTCTCTTCCAGATCGGCCTGCGCATCGAGCATGTTCTGCTCCGTCGCCTTGATCTCCTGCTGGCGCGTTCCCGCCAAGGTGAGATCGAGATTGCTCGCGCGTACATGCACGTTGGCCTCGTCGATAGCCACATGCTGGCGATAATCCGCATCGTCTAAACGCGCCAGCAGCGCCCCCGCCGCCACCTGCTGGCCCTCCTCCACCGGCAAAGCAACAATGCGCCCCGGCAGCTTGAAGCCAACCAGGCTCTCGTGCGCCTCGATGTTTCCGGAGAGCGCGATTTCATTGCTAGCAGGCGCCTTTGATTTCAGACGCGGATAGAAGTAGAGGCCAGCCGCCATGGCCGCGGCCAGCAGAATCAAAACAGGGATCGCTCGCTTCATCGCTTTCCACCTCATCCACCCAACCGGCCTACCGGCCGGCTTCAAACTCGGCTATCTTCTTTTGCGTATCGCCCAAAGCGCGGGCCAACGCAAACTTTGCATCCACGTGACTGCTCACAGCCAGGATGTAATTCTCTTCGGCGCGGGCCAGCTCGTCCTGCGCCGTAATCACCTCGACGTTGTTGGCGGTACCCTGGGCAAAGCGGTCTTGCGAGAGTTGCAGCTCGCGATGCGCCAACTGCTGGCCCTGCGCGGCTACCTCCACTTGCTGGGCGGCGGAGTCCAGACTGAGCAGCGCCTCGCGCACATCCTCTTCTATGCCGCGGCGCAGATCGCCGATGCGCTCATCGATGCTGCGCAGGCGGCTGGCCAACTGCTGCGCCTCGCCCTGGCGGTCGCGATCGAAGAAGGTGTAGTCGATCTCACCTTGCAGCAGACCCGTGGCTTCCATGCCGCCGACACTGCGCCCGATGCCGCCGAAGGCACCGTTCAGACTGAGCTTGGGATAAGAACGGGCACGATTGGCGAGTTGCTGCTCCACCAGGCTCTGCCGCTGGCTGGCCAGGGAGAGATAATCGGCGCGTGCCGTTAAAGCCGCCTGCACTAGGGGCTCGACCGCCGCCGCTCTCAGCGCCCCATAGCGCAGCGTCTCGGCCAGTTCCAGAGGCGCGCCCGGCGTCGTGCCCAGATCCCGCTGCAAAGCCAGCAACGACTGCCGGTATTGGTTCCGCGCCACCAACAGAGACTGTTGGTCATTGGCCAACTGCACCTGAGCGCGCAACACATCCACGCCGGTCGCCGTTCCGGCATCGTGCTTGTCCTGGGCAAGCTTCAACAGCGCCGTCGCATCCGTCACCCGTGCCTGCGCCGCCTCGGCTCGCGCTGCGGCGGACTCGGCAATCAGATAGAGAGCCGCGGTGACACGCACGATCAGATCGCGCGCATCGCGTTCGTCGAGTTTGCCTGCGTCCACCGCGCGCTCGCCGGAGCGCAGCGCATGAAGGCTGGCGCGATCGATGAGATTCTGCTGCGCGGCCAGGCCAATGTAATAATTCGAGAACGGGCCCACCACCTCCGGCATCCCAGGCAGCGAGATGCCCATGGCACGTAGATCGCGGTTCTGCACGTTGGCGTAGCTCTGAGCGTTGACCCGCGGTAGCACCGCCGCGGCATAGCTGCGCAGGCGCGCCCCCTCGGCTTCATCCACGCGCGCGCTGGCCAGCAGGCCGTTGAGATTGGCGGCCAACGACTTCTCGATTGCCTCCTGCAAGGTCAGTCGCGCCGGCGCTTGCGCCGACATTCCCGAAACGCACAGCAAGGCGAACAACAGGCCCGCCGGCAACCGGCGTACGCATCCCGTTCTCATCGTTTCTGCTCCTGACCCTGGCGGGCAATGGCGCGCCAGAAGTGCGCGAAACTCTCTTCGATCCTTCTCTTCAGCGGGGGCGTTCCCTGCAGCGACCACAGCAGGATGGTTCCCATCACCGCCTGCTGAAACTGAATGGCCACCGCATCCCGCTTCAGGCGCGGCCCGATCTCTCCGTTTTTCTGCCCTATGGCCACCATCCCGGCGACCATGCGCCGGCCCTCAACCATGCGCTCTTCCACCAGCCCGCGCACCACTTCGCTGGCCAGAAACGAAGAGACCACGGTGCGCGCCAGTTGCGGGCTACGGCCCGGCTCCTCGCCCAGTCGCAGGGCCAGGCGATGCAGAACCGAGCGCATCGACTGCCGGCCCGAGGCCGCTATGCGGGCGGCCTCGCGGATCTTGCCCGATTGAATCTCCGCCATTACCCCCAGCACGTGATCCTTGCTCTCGAAATAATTGAAAAAGGTTCCCTTGCCCACGTCGGCGGCTTCGGTGATCTCGCCCACCGTGACGCTGGCAAAGCCGCGCTCGCTGAATAGTTGAATAGCGCTGCGGAAGATGCGCAGGCGGGTCTCGGCGGCGTGACGCTGGCGCCGCCCGAAACTTCTGTCCGGCGCCTCTGAACCGGCCAGCACCGCCCCGGCCAGCACCACGGAGAGATCCATATGACTTCCGTCCATATACGACTCATTCAACATATTTGACCATTGGTCATATATTGAGCCGGATGCGGGCGGATGTCAAGCGCTTTAGCGCGATTGAGAAACGAATATGGCCGGCAGGCCGAAAACCAGCCCAAACACGGGTTCGGCGCCAGCCCGGAGCTGATATTGATCGAGAAAAATGGAGGAAATCCCTACTGCAAGCAGCATTCCTCTTCCAGGATGCGCACCATCAGATCGCCGCTGGAGTGGCGGAAGCCCACTGCCAGTGAGTCGCCGGTCCGCGCCGGGCCGCTGAAACCATCAGCTTCGACGGCGGATTCCGGCACGCTCATGGTGCAGGGGCGGGGCAGAGAGGATTTGATGGTGCCGGCGATCATGTTGGCGATCTCCTTGACCGCGTCCAGGGCGTCGGCCTCGGCCACCGTCTCCACCGGCTGCATCATCATGGCCGCGGTGGCCTGATAAGCCAGACCCTCGGCCATGCGCACCTCGATGCGACCCTTCCAGGCGCCGCCCAGAGCCACAAAGCCCAGCAGGTGCCCGCCCGCCACGCTGAACTCCTGCGGCGTGGGCAGGGAGTCCAAGCTCATGGCCAGCATCTGTTCCCAAAACTGCGAGTTGGCGTTGATTATGCTCTGTTCGTCCACCTGCGCCTGCATCCGCCAACCTCCGCGTGCGAAACCACTCGACTGCGCGCCTTCTCTCTTTCCTTTTATCGGGAGAAGCTCAGAAAACGTTAAGTGGATTTGCTCCTTGCCGGTTTCCCGATCCCGATCCACGGAGTGACTTAAATCACTCCAGAGCGTGCGCAAGGGCACATCTCAGCGGTAAAATCGGCGTCAACCTGTTCACGAGAGAAGGGTCGTCATGCAGGATTCCGCTCAGGGTTCCTTCGCGGGCATGCCCTCCGGCCGATGGGCACAGCCGGCGGTCATCTTGGTCGCCTCCAAGTTGAGCGATCTGGACCGCTTGATGCCCTTTGCCCTGGAACAGGCCGCGCACACCAAGGCTCGGCTCATACTGATGCATGTGCTGCGGAGCGGGGCGACCGTCTCCGTCGATCCCGCGGGCATGCCCTGCTACGATCCCGCCGCGGCCTTGGAGTTCGCCACCAAGACCCTGGAACCCTACTGCGAGGAGGCGCGCCTGCGCGGCATCGCCTGCGATGCTCTGCTGCGCGAGGGCAGCGTTGCCCCGCAGATTGCGGCCGTGGCCCGCCAGTTCCGCGCCGACCGCCTTCTCATTGGAACCCGGGGCCGAAGCCGGCTGGGGAAGTTGTTGCTTGGCTCCGTGGCCGAACAAGTGCTGCGCTCGGTCAACCTCCCGGTCATGACCGTGGGACCCGAGGCTCATCTCGAGGTGGATCGGGGCGACCGGCAAACGGTCGTGCTGCATGCCACCAGACTTGGAGAGGCCTCTCGCCCGAGCGCAGCGCTTGCTTGTCAGATAGCCGCCAGCCAAGGCGCCCGGCTGCTGCTGCTGCACGTACTTCCCCCCCTCGACGAGATGCAGCTCCAGGGCCTGCCCACCGGCCTGGAATCGTCGGCCATGCACGAGTTGCGGCTGCTGGCCCAGCAGACCTCTGCAACCTGCTGCGCGCACATCGAGCCGCGGGTGGTGCATGGCAATCCGCACATCGAGATTCTTGCCGAGGCCGCCGAGCAACGCGCCGACCTGATCGTCCTGGGCACCAACAGCCGCTCGGCCTTCGAGAATCTCACCCGCGACCGGGTGGTTTTCCGCGTGCTGGCCCACGCCCGCTGCCCCGTGCTGACCCTCCACCAGTCCACCGTCCAGGTCGAGGAATCCTCAGCCATTGGCATGGCGATCCAACAGTAGAGTTTTACCGTACGGTTGCGCCGGCGGGATCGAGCCGCTCAGGCTGGTTCCTCGGCAAAGATGCCGCTGCTGCGCGCCTCCAGCAGGCGTCTTTCCAGGTATTCCCAGAGCCGCGGGCTGCCGTTTTCAATGGGCGGACGCACCCGCCCCACCACCTGCTGATAGCGAATACCGTTTTCACGCCAGCTCTGTCCCCGGTTGGCCAGGTTGAGCAGCACCGGCATAACGCGGTCGACGGCCTGGCCAAAGCGCGCCTCGGGGCTCTGCGCCTCCTCGAACTCCACCCAGAGCGCCAGAAAATCGGCCTCCAAAGGCGGGGGCAACAGCGCGAAGATGCGCCGCACCGCGGCCAATTCGGCTGCCTTGCGCTCTTCCCAGCCGCCTTCCGCATAGAAGATGGTATCGCCGGTGTCGATCTCGCCCAGATCGTGAACCAGCAGCATGACGATGACCCGCGGCAGGTCGATGGGGGTCTCGGCATAGCCGGCCAGCGAAGCGGCCAACAAGGCAATCTGCCAACTGTGTTCGGCGGAATTTTCGTAGCGATCCAGGCCCAGGGGCCGCGTCTTGCGCGTTACCCCCTTCAACTTGTCCACTTCCAGAATGAAATCGACGATTCTTTGCATGGACACACTCCCGCCGCGGCCATGGGCTGAAACCGTGCGCGCTACCAATATAAATGGGATGCCAGCCAACTGGCGCAAGTCTGGGAAGATCGAATCGGGCTCAGGCGGTGAGCCGCTCCAGTTGGTCGGGCTTGATGATGGTCAGGCTGGCGCCCTTGATGGTGATCCACTGGTCGCGGCGGAACTGATTGAGCAGACGGGTCACCGTCTCCCGCGAGGTACCGGCCATGTTGGCGATCTCCTCGTGGGTCAGGGCCATGGTGAAGCGGATCTCGGACTTGGTGGCGCCATTTCCATTGCCATTGGTGGCGGAGCGTCCCCAGTCCAGCAGCAGACGGGCCAGCCGACCGGCGGCCGAGCCGGAGAGGGCCAGACGTTTGGCGTCGTGAAAGACGGTCAGGTACTCGCCGCTGAGAGACTGCGCGGCGTGCATCGAGGCAATGCCGTGACGGCCCAGAAAGTCGACAAATTCCTGCTTGCGCACCGTCTTTACCTGACAGGGCTCGATGGCCTCGGCGGTGACCTCGTGGGGAACATTGGCCAACACCGCGCTCAGACCCATCACATCGCCCGGACCGGCGATCTTCAGAATCATTGTTTTGCCGTCGCGAGAGGTGGAAGAGATCTTGACCTGGCCGTAACAGATGACGAAGACGTTGCGTGCCGGGTCGCCTTCGGAAAACAGCTTCGCGCCGCGCGCATGGCTCATCATGATGCCGATGCCGTCGTAGTCGTGCAATGCCTCGGGCGTGAGATTGCAGAACATCCGCAAATGGCGATGCTCGCAGTTCAGACA